>Ga0065711_1028841_pt1 | contig 38924 bp, 22 predicted proteins | sample Hoacrofraction12_FD_59098 | JGI IMG/M metagenome (GOLD analysis project Ga0065711, IMG submission 59098) | Hoatzin crop microbial communities from Cojedes, Venezuela - Epithelial fraction 12 v2 (version 2) | ecosystem: Host-associated > Birds > Digestive system > Esophagus > Crop | place...
TTTTTGGGGGTGTGTTTTTTTTTTTTTTTTTGTTTTGTTTTTCACATTGGGGTAAAATATGTAAGCAACTTCCCTGAGGTCACACAGGGTGCTCACAGCTGGACCAGGACCTCAAACCAACCCTCCTGAACCTCTGGCTAGCCTCCTGCCCACCAGATATCCTTTCTTCCTTTTCTTTCCTAATGCCTTGGGGAAGAAGTTTGACAAGGTCAGAAAATCATGACCTGCTCTTCTCTTGATATTCTCACCACACCTTCACTAAGGGAAGATTTTGACTTGTGTGACTAGCTTGTTTACGTACGGCAAAAAACCCATGGAAAACATAAATAAGAAAGATGTGAATAAAGCCCCTCCACTAATTACAGCTCACAAGCCATAAATATGGTTAGGGGATAATTAGCAGTGCAGAGATCATCATTAATCCACGTTAGCGCCCAGCACTGGTGTCCATACTTAAGTTCTGCAAAGCACTTCAGGGTGACTTCAGTGGAACTGTTTACACAGCAACATTCAAGCACCATGAGACTTCTTTACTGGCTTAAATTTAGGCATGTGCTTAAATGCTTAGTTGATCAAGACAGCTTATTCTTTCCAAAAGTTTGTTTGATTTCCTGGGAATACCATCGTTTGCTTTATTTTCCTCAATAGCGAATACTTCTGCAGAGCTCTAGAGGTTATGTTGTTGAGTTCAAAAAAAAAAAAAGTCCTACCCAATTAGCTGGAAAATGCTGGGTGTTTCTTACAATGGATAAGCAGTATTCAGAAATCTATCAATTTTAAGTTTTCAGGGACAGTTGCAATGTAAATAACCTATGGTTGAATCACCTGTTAGCGTTTGCAGTGCAACAAACATAATCTAGATGAAAACGCAAATTAAACCCAGAACTATATGGATAAGCTAACTGGGAAAAAGTGATGTCTTTAAATTCTGGATTAGAATAACGCAAACAACTCTGTTTCTGCAGAACTATGCCTCAGGTTTCTTTACACAAATAAGCTTGGCAGTAAATACTCGTTAGAATAAACCAGTGGGGTTTTGTTTTAAAGAACAGGAATGGGAAGAACAAAGCATGTGCCATGCTGTTTTAATGACTGAGGAAATATTGTGACTGTCAGCGGTTTATTTCTGGTGTTCCTCCAGCTTTGTCTCTTTAACCTTTCTTCCAACAAGCTAGAAATTGCATATCATGGGGTCTGACTGGGAAGAAAAGCTCATTTCTACCTATGTAAAGACACTAAGCATATGTTGAATTTATTGGCCAACTGGTATGGTCCTCGAGGCAGTTTCACCAGTAAAATAACTCAAGAGCAAAACAAAAATGAACTATGCAGGGGAAAAAATGTGTTTTCCTAATTAACGTGAGCATTTATGGGAATTTGGCAAACACTGAGATGCGATAAGGGGAGATATGAATTGTAGACAATGGCTTTCCTCCAAAATGTCTTACTGGGAACTGCTTTTATTTAGAAAATGATAATGTTTAATGAATGTGAACATGCTCATCATTTAAAATGGAAATCTCCTTGTTTCTGTCTCTGAAATGTCAGTCTAGCTTCTGTGTAGCCATCCATTTACTTGGTTATTTTCTGCTTTGCTAAGTCACACGTAGTGAACTGCAGTAGTTATTAGTTGGCAGATGACAGAAGACTGTCTTCCGTGCTCAGTGTGATATCTTGTCTTTCTGTGTGGGCTCAGGAAAAAAGCTGAGTAGCTCAGAGGTTGCTACAAGCAAACATGGACCTGATTTGAGAGCAGATTCCAGAGCAGAGAGTCTCTGGCACCAGAAGTGAGATGGTAGCCAAAATGACTCATTGAGGGAACTGTTGCACTTTGGAAGTGCAGGATCTGTGGCACCCTTCGGCTGTGATCATACAAGTCCTGCTGCCATCACAGCTACTGCCACCAAGTATGTGGAAAAGTAACGAGAGGAAAATACTCTTGTGCTTTAAGGGAAATGACGGTGTATAAGCAGCAGTCTATGAAGAGTGTGAGTGGATTCCTTGGATCATGTGTGATGCTTTGATGGGAGGCTGAACAAGTGCAGATTTGCACTGTGTGCATCTGCTCTGGGTTGTGAAGTCTTTCCTGGCAATGCCAAGATATAGAGAGCAGCTTCAGGTATTTGCACTGAAAAAGTCCTGAGACAAAGATGTTCCCACTGATTATTAAGCTCTTGCTAAATGAGGGGTTCTGGTCTGTAATCCCTGCTGGATTTAGCTAGAGCATCCAATTATGTTACAGCCCCCACAGCTGGCTGAGCTCTGGGTGCTAATCTCCATCAGATACAGAAAATCCAACAGGGTTTGTGAATCACGGTCCTCAAAGCCAGCCTTTCCTCAGTTCTGACCCAGCTTGTCTTCTGGCTTTATTCACTATGGCTTTGCTATTACCAAGTCTCTAGACTGATGTCAATATTCTTGTCATAGCCATTGCTATAGTTAACCTCCTGGGGTTTTCTTTGCTTCTGCCTGGCTGCATCAAAAAGGGATATCCAAAGCTGCACTGAGATGCTGGCAAGGCCTATTTCAGAAGCAACTATTGCACTCTTAGGTTCCCATGTCCCCTCTTTCTGTTTTTTCTGAATTCTGGCCATGCCTTTGTCTGTGTGGGGGTGTGTTTACTTGCAATGGGTTGCTTTACCTGCAGTTGGATAGGAAACAAATCCTTGGAGCAGCAGAGCAGGAAAAGCAGCACAATGGACTTGACAAAAAAACACTCTGCTAAGCACTCAAATGTAATTTCCAGGTCGGTAACTGGAGAGAACTGATTTTGGTAGCTCTTGAGTTGGGTGGAAAGCCTATTTAAAGAAGGTAGGTCTGTAGTAGTTTACCTAGCTGCAGATTTCCAAGGGAAATGGTTGCTAAGCCCTCTGGGTACCATGGTTTGGGTACCTGGCATCCATCTGGAATAAATACTTGTAAAGCTGGTGGGTTGTGTTGAGCCACCCAAATCAGAAGCTTGGGCTGTTGGCAGAAAGGGGTGGACTCAGAACAACAGCATTTCATTAAAAAGTTTGCGCTGGTACAAGGATGCCACCAACTTGCTAGAAATTGAATACTTTGGAAAATGCCAGCCCTTTTTCATTCTCTTCAGGTGCTTTATAACACACTTTGTTAGGCTGGGTGGGGACTTAGATGTTCTGACATCTCTTTGCCAGCCTTCCTAGACACCAAGGCCATATCCTTCACTAGGATCAAATCTTTCCTCAGCCTGTTTTTACACAGGTGCTTACAATCCCAGCTGGCTGATCCATGGCTGGGCAGATGATAAGCTGTGACTGTGCATAGTGAAGAAAAGTGCAATTTGCAGGAGAGCTGAATCACATTCCTTTATTTCTGTTGTATCCTCATTCCCTCTCCTGCGACAGATCTGGAGCAATAGGAGTCCAGCGCGGTGTGTCTCTTAAAAAGGACACTTGTGGTCTATAACTTGTCAATGCTGGACCCTAAGGACAAATAACAGTGGGACAGTCTGTGGGGTGAGAAGCTTTCAACATGGGCAGAGGGGCAGGATCCATGCCTCAGATGATAGCAGGGTGGCTTGTTCCATACTAGGTGAGATCCAAGCAGTTTCGGTATTTTCAGACCAGCACTACTGGTCTGGAGACCCGTTTATAATGAGAAGAACGATTTGCCTTTCCACCCAAGATGATTCTTCCACAAAGGTGGGAAATGGGTTTTTTATCTTCAGGGGAAATAAGAGCAATTCTTGGTAGGGTTAAGTGTCAGCTTGTAGTGTTAAGTGGTATTTGAAGGTCTGGAGTCAGTTACAAAATTCAGCCTAGAAAGTACAGTGCATGGAAATAAAGGAGTGGTCTACACATATGACTGGATCTCTTAAATTTTATTTAAGACCTGAGCCATCAGAAACACTAACTGGGAGGGAGCAGTTAGCTTCCTTATGCTTTCCCTTTAGAGTCCAATTCCAAAATGTCATTGCTGAATTCCCTACAAAAGAGACTTTCAGACAGGATTTTGAGCTCAAATAATTTGCTGTGGGTCACGTAGATTTTTTTTTTTTTTTTTAATACGGACTTGAAATAATTTTTTAGAGTTGTACACTACTTATCCTAAGGCTTGCTTAAAAAGGTAGAGGACATTTGCCCCTGGGTAGTGACTTCTTTGCCATCCAAAAAAGCCCTAGTTCTACTGTGGTGTCTTCCTGCAAAGAAAGTAAAAGAAATCCCTTCTTACAAAAGGTGAGATGGTCAAATGTGGCATTGTGAATTGGGGTATATGCCCCTAGACAGAAAACTCCATTTTTAAGAATTCACTTAAAGAAATTACCCTTGCTGCCTGTTCCCTACTGACAGAGTGCAGAAAAAGTTTTGTATTCTCTGAAGAATGTTGAATCCTCCTGAGAATGCTTTGCAGAATATCACTTTTGGGCAAAAAAAAAAAAAAAAATTACATTGTGCTCCAGATGTATTTGTGTGTACAGTGAGAATCCAAACCCACCATTATTTCACACTGTGTAGTTCAGAGGGTGGATATATGGGACCCAGGATGTGGTAACACAAGCTTTGGAAAAACTACGGGAGTTTTGCTGAATAACAAATTCATAAGCTGCTTCCAGAACTTTCCAGACCATTTCATCCTTCTGGTACAGGTTAGCTTTTCATAAAGCAGATCTGAAGCCTGTATGCACAGCTATGCACACACTATTGGTTTATGGGTTGAGATATTTATGCAAATACTAATTAGAAAAAGTCTTTGTCAATGCTGATTAGATGTCTCAAATAGCTTTGCACAGGGAAAGGTGGGCTTTGACTAAAACTGGATACCTCCTTGCATTTCCCACCCCTAAAACAGAACTAATTTTTTTTCAGAGAAATTCTTTAGGGAACTTGTATTATTTAATTAGTACTTATCTCTTCCTTTCCTTCATTCTCTCAGGCTACTGGTACAACTTGGGAAAACAAAAGTTAAATAACCTCCCTCCACCCAAACCCATTCCAACACTATATTTAAGGAAAAAATACAATGCTAACATAAAGCTTTATAATTCCAGTGTGACATTTTGAGGCATTTTTGACCAGCTGATGTAAATGCTCATGACAACTTTGGGAGGATTGTTGCAATATTTTGTCTGTGTATCTTCAGTGTCCCTAATTTTGAAACAGATTTATCAACCCAATTGGTCTCAGTTTTCAGGGTTGCTCCAGTCTTGCATTATTAAATTGCACCTGCACCTTTGTTGGGTGACAGAGCATTTTTAAAGAGAATTTGAGTAGAAGTAATACAACAGCAAGTATTTGCATGTTAAAGGGATTATAGAAATGAAATACAACATGAGATTAGAGCTGGCTCTTTGCCCTGAGCATTTTAAGTGGATCTGCTGATTGAATGGTAGGGTCTGTAAGCTTTGAGTTATTTTGTGCTGACATGATCTATAGTTTAAATGCTTGGGTAAGGAATTCAGGGAACTGTGAGCTGTGGAATTCTGCATGTGGTAATGCTGTGAAACTAGATGTGAACATGATGGGTGCTGGGCTTCAGTGGGTAACACACGTTAAAATAATGTACGTCTTTAACCTATTATATAATAAACTTGGCTTAATTGTGAGTTCCCAAACCCTTGAACAGTAAGTAGTAACATAGTAAAACAACGTGTACCTGGCTGCATGGGATCTGTGTTGTACAGATAAATGAAAGGTTACAACAAGACATTCAAAGGGATTCTTTTTTTTGTGTACAGTTTTGAAACACATTAACCAGTCCTCATTTAGAAGGAAAACAGCCAGGGCAACTTGCTGGCATGCAGATCCATGTCTGCCTTGGAAGACTGTAGTAATCAGAGCCTGTCACATTAAAGGGAAGGACTGTTTGGATTTTCCTGTTTGACCAGATCGGAGGATTTTAAGAGGGTGTGTATGCCTCTTGGAAATCTGAACTGTCATGTAATGATTTATTTGTAGAATAGTTCAACTTGTCCTAAGCAACATTTATAAAGGGTAAGGAACAATAATAGCAAAGGAAAGCCCTGAAAAAACCATAGGTGAACAGATTTTTAAATGATTCTGACTTGAGATTCAGTAAATGTTCAGGGTGGACATTTTGACACTGATAGGGTTCGCACTGAATATCATTGTATCTGGGCAGAGAACTGATATTTACCCTGAATTCTCACAACTTGTTTCTCTTACCTTTTTATTTCCTTTTTTCTGTTTGTTACTCTTCTCTCCATCCACAGCCAGTTTGAGATTCTCCAGTTTCTGTTGCATCAATTCATCAACCTATCGAGATACGCACAGTTGAATCTTTCTAAGTTTTCTGTTCTGCCACCACACTTCAGACAAATGTTCAGCTAAACAACTGTTAAAGCAAAGAACAGATAGTAGGGACTCTGGAAGGAGGTAAGGTCTATGCTAGGGCCGGTTCTTACAGCTGTAGAAAAAACATATACAGGCAATGTACATTATTAGTGTCTTCTTACTATTGTAAGCACACCTGCACTCTGATCTCTTCCTCCAGTTCTTTCCGTTTCTCTTCTTTGATCAGCTCCGGGTCATGATCCTGGAGAAAATCCCATCCCTCGTCTCTGTTCTGCCAAATGGCTGTTATCCACAAGAAAGAAAAAAGGGGGGAAAAATGTTACAGAAGCTATTGGTTTCTCCAACTGCTTCTGGAGGCAAAAAATATGTAGTGTGGGCAGCTTTTATTAAATTATTAGCTGTAGAAAGTAGCAGGCTTTAGGGACCCTTGCCAAGTTCAGAGCCCTGTTGTGTGAACTTCTGGAAATCTCGAGGTTAAGTTTTTGCCTTGGGCTGTAAATTTGTATCCGATTTCAGGAGGATAATAGGATATGGAGGCTGTCATTTTCTGGTTGTAAAGCTGTATGCCTGGAGTGGTGCTCACCTTCAACAACAGGTAGTACAGTATTGGCAACCTGTGTCGTGCCTGATACTGGCAGCGTTCTTCTGTCTGCTTAACAGCACCATGCTTAAATCTTTGCCGTGAAGAAGTCAAAGATGACTCCTGTCTGAGGAGTGTGCTCTCTGTTCATGTCTCTTGGCTGGCATAATGCAGGCTTGGTGGACAAAGAAAGGTGTTTAATTTAAACCAAGAAGTTGTCTTGTTCTCTCCTGCTTAGTTATCAAATGCCAAGTTAAAGCTGCTGCAAGCTTCTGAGTTAGCCTTTGTAGTAATTCACGTCAGGCTGAAATATGGGCCAGGAGCACTGGAACAGGCATAAAAGCCTGCCCTGAGTGCATGGAAATGGGAGCTGAGGTGACAGTGATCCTGACGCAGCCATCATCTGTATCCAACCCACAAGTGACATATGGCCACGCAGAGTTCAAACTCTATCTGGGCAGTCTTGAGCTTGATACAGTAACTGAGAGGCAGTCCGAGTCTTTTTGGAAAAGAGACATTGCCCACCTGATTGTGGGGTGTTACTTAAAGCAGTCTTACTGTTGTGCAAAGGGTAAGTAATAAGGAGACCAAACTCCAGGAACAAATTAAGCTTGTGCAAACTGATGATCAAAAAACCCATGTTTACGGTAAAGTAGCTAAATATCCTGAGATGCAGCTCTTTATTTTTGTGGAGGCAAACTGCAATTTGCTCCTTAGAAAGAAAATTACACACGGTCAGGCAAGCTCAGTGCATCTCTGAATTCTCTGCTGTTAGTAAAAGGCACCATTTCTTTAAGTGGAAATGCCTCTCTGCTTTCTACATTTTTTGAACTAATTTAAAAGAGGACAATTAATGTCTTTCATTTCCTTGCATTTTGAGCTCTGATAGTATCTTTATAAATGACAGCTGATCTCCAGCAGTATGTGCTAACTCAGTTTCCAGATGATTTAAAATGACAGTGTTCCACTTTAAGACATAGGCTCCTTTATGAATCTGTTTTGTACAGGGCACTTTTTTCTGTACCTACTGCCATTTCTAAGGCACTATAAATTCAGGAAGGTTTTCACAGTACCCATAGGAGATCGTTCACGTTTTAGTCCAGTTAATATAATACTGGCTGCTATTTCTATCCCCCATGAATTTACAGAGTCCAATTTCGTGCAGCGTATTTGTGGCTTTACACATAGGGAATAGTTTTTGCAGGTGAGTAGTCTTAATTCCATAACTGAAAATAGTAAAGATGGAGAAAGTCAGTGGATTTTTTGGTAATGAGGAAAGAAACTCAAAGGTACAGACACTAATTTCTTTAAATTACTTGCGTGTCATCAGATGGCATGACAGATGTCACGTAATATTTCAAGAGGGAAAGCTGATTTGCCCTAGTTAAAAGGTACCTCCTCCAGGGTTACCAGCCTGGAATTTCAGCCTTGGGGAATGGGGAATATTACATGGGAGTTATGTGAATTTTTAAGCACTTTCCTGACTGGGTCAACAGGTTCCAAGTGTAACATTTTCACAGGAGTACTAGGTTTTATGTGTTTATTTTTCATAGAGAGGTACATAGATTTTTGTTCTGTTTTTCTAATAATCATTCATTGTCATTTTGTAAATTGATTAGCAGTTAATATCCACTGCAGGCAAACCAGTGACAGTCCCCACAACTCGGGCAGCTGTCTCTGACATTACCTGGCAACGGGTTTTCCAAGTGCTATATTAGCCACTAGGTTAGAGGTCCCTAATTTTAGAAAAGAGATCAATAACTCATAGGTGTTAGATGCTATGTTATTCTTTTATAGATCAACAAAATGTTTCAAAGTTATTTTTGAAGCAAGGTCAGGAGGCTAAGGATGTTACGTTTTCACTGGCTGGTCAAAAGAGCCTGGTATTTTGTTACAGAAATGATCATCCAGCTACGGGAGCTATTTTTGTGCATGTGTGTACGCAGTGCAATTTATATCACCTATTCTAAAATAGTGCATGCTTATCTTTAGATTATTTTAGATGCATACTTCTCTAGCTCAGGACTCAAAAGACAGCCCGGTTACACTAACGTGGTGGCTAACTTCACCATCGTAGCAGTATTAGTTTTCACTCTGCAGACTAGTTAGTAATTCCAATATCTCTGAATTTCAGAGAACAGTTTGTGACTAATATGTTGAAAAAATATTTATCTGAAGCATGAAGCTTTTCTTAAAATGGCTACTTTCAACCTCCTAGCAAAAGGATTTGAATCTTTTGACTCCTGTTTAAAAACCACACGATATCACCATGTCTTAAAGTTCGGGCCATAGGGTATTTGAGTTGAATTCAACTATCCTCTGCAACACCAAGCACGTCAAATATCAACTGGCCACCTGTATAATGGGGGAAACAGCACATTGCTGCCTCACGGCACAGGGTGCTGCAAAAATCAGACCCATGAAAGATGGAGGTAATGATTCAGACTGCTTACCTTTGCTCCACCTAAACTCTTGTTATTCCAGTGTAAAAAGATGATGTCACACAGAAATTGGCTGTTTCCAACAACAGTATATAAAATGTGTTTTAGATAGAGCTTGGCAAATGTAGTTTAGCAACTAGCAAAACTGCCAAATACAGTTTTAGGGGAATAAGTCTTCATGAATTCCAGTGAAATTTAGGTAGTAGGTCTAGCTTGGCGGGGGGAAGGAAATAATTGGAGTGGAAAAATCTGTAACTGAAATGCTTAGATCTCTGTGAAAACTGATCTACATATTTAAAAATATTTAAACTAAGAAAAAAGAAATCTGTTTCAGGGGATGGCAAGACTTTCCTAATAGTAAGTGTTGAGGGGGTTGTGTGAGTGAAAAAAACAAAAACGCTTGTTGTTTGATCAGCTGTCACTTCAGCAAACTTTAGATAAACTCATAAGGGTCTTAAATTATCCCATTGTAGGTATCTGATACAAACCTTTCTTAATCAAGTTCCCTTACTTCAATGATGTTTTTAAGATTTATCCACTAATAAATCTGAACTTCTTTGCAAATTATTGAGCTACTTTTACATTAGAACAGAAAAAAGTTCTCAGTGTAGAAAGACCAAACTCAAACCTCTTTTTTTCCTAAACAATTCTGCTACTGAAATGAAAGGAGGCTAAAATAAAAAATACAAGAAACTGCCCACACTGATCTGGTCAGAAGTTGTTCTAGATTTGATTCTGGAGGCCTTGAAAAAAGGAACCTTATCCATGGCCAGATTAAAAGTAAAATTATTCTGAACAACCACCAGGTAGTATTGTGATAAAGGGTGTCCTGCAATAAAAAGCACTTAGTGCTTGTGAATGAGGCAGGAGACTGCTGTGTGGAGAAATTAGCAGCTGTTTACTAAAAATAAATATGGTGTCAAATAGACTTGGTTCCCTAGGAGGGAAAAAAAACCCCTAGGCCTGAAGTTTAACGGAGCAGCTATAGAATCTCGCTTTGCGCAAGACAGAACTGTAGCTATTCTTTGAAGCTTGCAAGAGATCCCTTTCCACTCAGGATTTCTGGTTGTGCTCTGTGCAGAACACGGTTCCTTCTTATGTGCCTTTAGAGCTGGGGGAATAGCTGTCAGTTCTGGCAGGATGGGCTGGAGATGAGCATCGGTGTTTAACTCTGAATGCCAGGCTGGAGTCTTTATCTACCACAAAAGGATGCTGCCCGTGCCTGACCTACGTGAGCACATTATTGCAGTGTATCTGCAAGGGCTGCCAGTACGTAATGGGGAGATGGAGGTACTCACACTAACTTTAGGTCATCCAATTCAGGTGCCTGAATAGGAACTAAGGCTCCACAGACAGTTAATAGGCTGCTGAGCTGCCCTTGGGAGGCCTGTGTGAGATATACAGGAACACAACACCCCCAATACAGCACTCATCTTCATGCAAAAAAAGTTAGCATGAGTACCCCCAAATGTTATATACTTGCAGAGCTCAAAGTGGTTATTGTCAGGAATGGCAGTGCTGGTGTTCAGATACAGTTTGGGTGACAAACGTGTCCCCCACCCTCTCATAAACTCACTGACTTGTCATTACTTCAGATCGTCACGAAATCTGGGAGTCTCTATTCCTATTTAATTATTGTTTTCTGTGGTGTTTTTATTCCTAACACTGGTAACCATTGCCATGTTTGGAAGCACTGTTTAAAGTCCCTGTGTTGAGGTAACAGCCAGACTTGTTTCCTACAGCCTGGAGGAGAGTTATTTGTACAAATACAAGGAGTTTGTGAATTTGCCGTTCAGCACTGTGTTGAAGCCTGTTTGACCACAGAGCCTCAGCAGGGGTTCCAAGCAGCACTGGAAAGCATAGCTAGTACATCACCTACCCATCAGCAGAGTGCTGGATAAGCACATCACCAAGCCAATGCAGCGATGCAAAACCCTCCTGCCTTCTTCTTGCTACTCTGCAACAGGTAGGGCCTCTACACTGCTCCTTCATTGCTCTTGGGACTCGCTGGATGGGAAAAACTGGTCTTGCTGTTGCTGCTTTTGGATTGCAAAGTGCCATTTCGAGTGCTTAGAAAAGGACAGGTAACCATCTTGGCCAGTTAAGGAAAAGAGGCATTGATGAATTTGATTCTTCTCTAAAACTTCTGCTGACTTCAGTGGGATCTGATGTAGCATTCAAGAGTAGAGTCTGGGATGAACTCCTCTTTAGCTATAAAGTTGCCTTATGATTCATAAAGTGTAAGAAAATCCTAATTGTTAGAAGTCAGAGATCAGGCAAAAACTGTACTGATGTATATTTAGCCTGTAAGTTGTACACTTCTTTCTCCAGCCAACCCAAATCAGGCAGAAAACTTTATGTCAGTAATTTGTCAACAGGAGGGAATAACGGAGTTTTTTCATATGCGGAATTTTAGCAAGATGCTAACTCTGCAGAGTGGGGAGGAGAAAATAAATTTTGAATAATTTTTTTGAGAATAGAACCTGCATGAAATACAGCAAAAATAGCCCCCAAAATCTCTAACTGGGCACACTTCTGCAACCAAGGACTTCAGTTTGGCTTGTCTGACCTTTGGAGTCCTGTTGTTCTGTTCACTTCTAGTTCATGGGACAGGTGCTCCTCTCCATTTTGTATGGGGTGTAAGACTTCTGTGCTCGCTTCCAGGCCTAGCACAAGTCACTGCTAACTCATTTGTGTATCTAGGGTGAACACTGAAGACAACTGTTTGAGACTGACAAAAGGCATCAAGCATAGAGGATACGGGAGAGATGGAAGAGAGCAAGATGTCCTTTTGCAAAAACTGTCCTTTAAATATGAAAAACCTCACTTTTGGATACTTTCTCAAAGTGAAAAACCAGCCAGTCAACTAGCAATTAGTTGAAGTTGCACACACTTTGAATAATGCAAGTATATTCATAGTCCAGCAGCATTTCTTATGCCCTTGCTTGAAAAGATTATTTTCCTATTAAAACATGTAATAAAAAATAATTGGATCATCTGTAGGCTGTGTAAGTGAATGGATCCACGGACATTTTCCATGAATGAGAGGATAGAGACAGGATAAAGAGCTACAGGAGCGTGAAAACATTGATCCTGAAGCCTGATCTACAGTACAGTGCTTTTGAATTATTTGCTATTCAGATGCCATTTTTGTTGCCCTCAGAAAATCCAAGAAAGCCCCTGCATATACATCAAAGCACTTTGGTTCTAGTTTGGCTACTTTCACTTGCGTAGAAATGTACCTTCCCATATGATTATCTTGATAATTTTGAGAGACCCCTAAGGAGGGTTAAGGTACTGAGAGACTCCCTTCCTAAATGACATTGTTTTTCTATTGTCCTAATTTCTGTAACATTCCATAGCTCAGGCAGCTGCACTGTTTGACCTTATAGGAATGAAATTCAGTTTAAGCTGAATTAGAAGAACATTCCAGCTGTAATTGTTATCTTTTCTACTGACCTTCGTATTGACTGTTTCCTTCCTCCATTATTGAAAGGAAATTACTGGGAGCCATTTTCCAGCCCTCCTCTTCTTTCTAGATTGGAGGGGGTGGGGTGAAAAGAAAAATCAGAATATTAATACGTAGAAACTTTGTAAGTATAAAAATAGTTGTAATTTTAATTGATTTTTTTAAAGATTTGTTTTAATTTGAGGAATAAGATGCTGTTGTCTCTTCAAGTAAAATCTTCCTACCAGGCTACAAGGAAGTTTCATCCCCTTCAGTGGAGAGAAGGGGATGTCTGTTCATCAGTTGACCTGCTGAGGTCACAAGAATTAGACTTGGGCGTGTTTGAACATGTAATATAGGGAGGAGACTTGCAACATGTAAATGACATTTTTTCAGTTACTTTTATTGTAGGACTGCTCCCTCCCCCCCTAAAAGGAATTCCCAACTCGTGGGTAATTCAAAACTGCTGAAACCTCACTTTAATGTGTAATCAGAAAGAAAAATAGTGATCTCTGTGTTTTGCAAAAGAAAATATTTTGTTTCAACTTTATCAAAACATTTTGGTGTATTCCAGTCTAACGTAGATGACATTGATATGTTCCGGAAATAGCTAATTTCACTTAACCAGTATCTCCAACAGAAAAACTTGTCAGAAAATTATGAATGTTTCTTCATGTTGTAACAGTTAAGTCCCCAAAATTTTATGAGGTAACAGATATTAGTGGGAAGTTACGTCGTTGTTTAGGGAGGAGGTGAATGTGGATTTATGTGAGAGCACAAGTTCCATCAAGCTTTGCTAGCCAATGTATAGTCTGTAAGCCATGGGTTATCAGTAAGATACAAAGTGCAGCTCCTGGAATAACTTAAAACAAAATGAACCCACTAAATATGCCTCTGTAATTAAGCAGCTATTGCATACCTGCTGTCAGCAGATACAGTTTCAGCCAGGTCATGTGAATTATTGAGTATCTGTTTTTAATTAAAGTGTTATTACAGTAATTAAAGTTTGGGCATAGACAGATATGCAAAACCTAAACATATTTATCACATCTACCCTATGCTCTACAGAAATATTTGAAAGACTCAGGAGTTTCTTCACTAAACATCAAGAAATGTTTTTAGTAAAGAATAACCAAGTGTTTGAGGATTTGACACCCAGAGCTCCAATTCTCAGTTACTCTAATGTATTCTCAATTTCTGCAGTGTATGGCACCTTGAGATTCATTCTTGGATCTTTTGCAGAATACTTTCCTTTTAACATTCTCCCATGATATTTCACAGAAAATAATTAAATCATGATGTTCTAAGAGGTATTACTGATAATTGCTAACTATATAAAAAAACAACCAACCAAAAAATACCAACACAAAAAAACCCCACCCCAGAACAGCCTAAAAATGGGTTATTCATTTTTAGCCTTTTAATAGCATTAGACACATCCATGTTTCTTTTATTGTTATAAATAGGCCAACAAATCATTTTAATTACTGGCTTCAATGATTTTATACACTGATGTAAATAATATTGTTGTCAGTCTCATTGATTTTAATCAAAACCACTGTGCATCAAAAGGACAATTGCAGAATGCTGTTCTGTGTTCCCTCTCGCCTCTATTAACAGCAGAAGAGTCAATGTAATAGAAAGAAGTTTTCCCTTTGAAGTCAGTTCGCGTATTTTTCTATGTTCAGTTGATTGATTCCACACTTGTTCTGTATTAAATGTGCTAAGGTGCCTTGAACCAACAATATACGTTTCAATCTAAGCAGAGATATGGAAATAACAGTTTGAATATGCTGAATATACTTCTGAAGCTTTCCAAAGCCTAGCCCACGCTAGGTGATTCTCATTCAACATCAGGGAAAATTTTGAATTGACTCCATTGTGCACTTTTGCTATGGAGATTTTGCTAATGGGTTTCGCTAAGGACAAATTGTGTCTCACTGTTCAAAATTTCTGGATGAAATCTAGGGATGTACAGCCTTGCTCATGTTCAGTGAGACAGGTTGCAGCATGTTGCTGGTCAAGGCAGTCCAGACTGGTCTAACATGTGTTCTGCTATTGTAAAGAGGGATCATATGGTGAGGAAGTAGGTGGTGTGGTTTTTTTCTTTTCTTAGGTGCCCGATGGGAAATCAAATCAGCATCTTACAGAGAAAAGAAAACGAAGTTACTTTGATATCAAATATGCCTTTTTAAAGATTGCTATCAGGCTGTTCAGAAATATTTAAATTTCCTTCTGGGATCAAACTCTTGTTTTCTTTAAGAACTGAAGTCAGGAGCAGGGCTTTTTTCTGCCTACATCACTATGACTTATAGCCTATACTTATTTTAATAAGAGTCCTGCTGGTAGAACTTTTCCAAATACTTCTCAACTGGTCTTAGATACTATTTTTTCCCCTGTCAGTATTATAACCTTGGAGAGAATGTTCCCTTTGTTCTTTCTCAATGAACCATAGAGAACCTGACATAATGGCTCAGAATTTTACTTGACAGGACTTGTGACAGCTGAGGAGATGAGAGCAACATGAAGTTATAAAACCCCAGAGCTCTACATTGTTATTTCACCCCATTTCAAAACTTTGCAGAGGCTGTGAGGGGATTGAGATTAATTTTTGGTATTGTTCATTTTTATCTAGTGAAATATGCAAAACCAACAAGGAATCAAATTTATCCCTTGAAAGTCAGGTTTTTAAGCAGATAGATGAGTTGTCATCTGGTTTCCAAAGCTTGGGTTGGGTTTGGCATTTTTTGCCACGCCTAAAGATTAGCATTTCACTTTGACTTAGACTGAAGTGCCTGGAACAGCCTTTCCTATTGTCTGTGTGAGACCAGAGGCATCACAGGGCTCTATTCTGGGCCAGCTGAGTCAGGAAGGAGTGAGGACAAGGACAAAGCCATTAGAGGACACCCTCGTGAATCCTCCTGAAAGGAACTGGTCTGTCTGAGATGCTGTGGGGTTCTATGACTGTGAATGACAATCCTCTTTAAATTCTCTAATTTCAAAAGCTTTTCTGAGCTATTGTCTTTGTACACGTACTTTTACCTAATCTTTCCCTATGAGTTCTGCAGTGTATGTACTGATTTAAGGGCTAACACCACGAAGTGGTCCCACAGAGCTGAACTCAGTGCTAGTACAAGTCACCAGACGTCTTACAGACAACAGACAACTTGGTATCAGTGTTATTTGGCATAGTCTGCTGGCACTACCCTTTCTCCCCATTGCTCCCCCAGGTTGGCTCTGCTCTGCTGCTAAGATACAGTGAGGTGGTACCAGTAACCACCTTCCACTGCTTGCAGCATTATGCCTTCACTAATGCTGTGATAGTGTGACCCTAATGGCAAACAACTGCCTGAAGACACATGTGACCGGAACGTAAAAAATTTCCTGTTTGCACAGGAGCAGCCACTACCCTTCCTAGCTGGCAATGCAAGATCAGGCTTAAAAAGCTTGGAAAACTCATTCATGTATGCTGCTCCTTCAGCCTGCTGTGCATCTTCATTTACAAAGGGAAAAAAACCACTCCAAAACCCCCAAACTTTGTTTTGTATGACCCAAATAGCATCTTTGCTGGTTGAAAACACTAGTTAAGTTACAAGTTCACACTAAGATATGTATCTCCCAACTAGATAGACTGATGCTTCCTAGGTTCATGTAGTTAAGGTTCCTGGCTAGCTATTGTGAGAGCTTTGGCCTGATTAATGGATGTTGTCCAAGACAAGCATCTTTTCTGTTATATGGTTGTTCTAGGGTTAGGACTTAAAATTAATTTGTGTAAAACTTACAGTGAAGAGTAAACTTTGCCCCAGAAAACTCACTCTTCTCCTCCACATACTCAGTGAGAGATTAATGATCCTTATTAAAAATATATATATATTGTTTCAACTTTGCTTATACTATAAAGTAAATGAGAAATGAAAGCTGCTGCTTCAGCAAAAGCCTACAATTTTTGCTGCATAGCTTGCTTTCGAAGATGCCCTTTGGTCACTGCACTGTTTTACAGGTGTTTTCCTCAGTGAAGTTGCTCCTGGAATAATTTGGAAGCATACCTTCTGTGAAACCAGCCCTTAGTATATTAACCATTTCAGGGAGTATATCATACATTAAGTGGTGTCCTCTGTGACTTGAAGCAAAAAGGAGTTCGTACCCTAAGAATGTGGATTAAAAATGCATGACTGCTATTTACAGGCTTACAAAATACTGGCTTGCAGTACAAGAGAAGCAGCCAGCCTCTATGGAACTGTACTTATGAATTACTTCAAAGTAGTACATGCAAGCTCTGATGCAGGTATCTGACCAAGACCAAGATTCTTGTTTCCTAGTTCTTGTGTGAAAGGGTGACAATAACTAACTTCTCTGTACCCAACACTAAAAGTGAAAATGCTTGGTTAGAGTGTTGGGCACTGTTTTATTATCTGCATAAAAAAAGCGCAACAGTGCTTTGAAAAGTGCACGCACACTGTCTTGGTAACAAAGTTAAAGCCATAGAGTGTATTTTTTCCCCTCATCTATGTCTGGGGCAGCCTGCGCTTATGTCAGCTCTTCCCACTGAGCTGAGTCACGGCCATTCCTAAAATGAGAGGTAAAATTCAGTTCACCAGGACTCATCAAGGTGATTGAAAGGCTGAGTGGGACTGGCCTCCAGCAGTTCCCCTGTCTTCTGAACCCAAGCCTGAAGCCTCAGTGACCAGCCTAATTAATAGCCTCTGCCCACACATGGCTGAAAAGGCTGGACTTTGGTTCTGTTTTCATTAGCTGATTTTACTGCAGGAAGACTTACTTTCTTTCCAGTTTTCTGTGAGGTTTTTCCTTCAATTTTTCCCTTCCCTTCTTTTTCTTTTTTTCCCTTCCCTTCTTTTTCTTTTTTTCCCTTTTGGGCTTTTTCCTGCAAAGCCATCTCCTGCTTGGCAGCCAGTTCTGCAGCGACCTGAAAGAGACAGAAAGGAATGTGAAGAGTTGGTCAAATATTTCCACATGTAAGGTGTGTTATACGTGTGTTGTAAGAGTTATGAACCAGTATGTATCTTTCTTTGTTTTCAGCTCTGCAATATTGGGGAAACATGATATTCAATACACATTGCTTGGTAGCCTCTATGAATCCCAGAGTGGCTGACTATTACAAAGAAGTCCTTTAAATATATGCTGAGGGCACTCCCATCTGCAAACTTTAGCATAGGTGCTGACTATCCCAATATATCATTGGGTCTAGCTCCCAAACCGCAAGGGCTTGTATGGAGTAAGACCAATTCCTGAAACCACCCAGAAGCACAATATCCTAATGATGTACAACTTAAAGTTCCTCTGGGCTTGGACATAGATTATGAATCTGTCTTAGCCTTTCTAACCCAGATTGATTCTACAGAGATGGATTTTGAGAGATTGCCCTGAGGCATGTCTACTTTCAATATGTGGCTACACTGAAATTGTTCTGGTGAGAGATTGGATAGAGATATCGTGAGAAACTCTGGTAGATATACACAGATAGACCAGCATCTTCATCCCTGCAAGCTAGCAGCAGCTCGTAACTTGGTACAGCTACATCATTTTCCATAACTTCAGTTCCTGGCCGTTTCTCTTGTTCCCAGGCACCTTTCATTGTGTTCTTCTATACGATCATCTACTGATGAGTGTAAATCAGAAAATCTGTGGCCATTGAAGTTTATTAATGGATCATTAATACTGGCAGTACCATGAAAGAGTAGATAATAAAAAAATTTCAGTTGTAAGATGTTTCTTGTAACAGCAAAAATATTTGTTTTCTAAAGAATGCCTTGTAATGCATTGAAGACTGGGAATGACGAAAAGGGCTACACTTTGCAGCCAGTGAAATTTCATTAGCAGATTTCCCCAAGCATTTCAGTATCTTACATTTAATTAAATATGGTAATTTAAACCCCAAGCACCATTAAGTCATATCTTGCAGTGATAAGCAGCGAAACATTTAATTCCCCGGGATAGATTAACAGATTGACTAGAGTTCAAAATAGGTTTTTAGTGTCCCAGCAGGCCTGTTGTATCCAAAACCAACAGAGCTACTCAAACTGTACCCTTGATTGTAGCGCTAGTACCCTGCCAGAAATCCGACCTTGTCACCTCCACCCCCTGCTCTGACTGCCTACCAAAGTGTAACTGTAACAGTTTCCAGCATCTTATGGGGTGGGTTTATCCAGCAGGATACCTGTATGCACACGTACGATTGACAAAATGTTTTCATTTTAAGCAGTGTTTTTGAGTTCTGCTGGCAATATTTTAAGTATATCCAGACTCTGATCAGAATTATTTACTTCCATGTTTTTATACAGATGAATGATACTGAAAGAGGTTATATAGAGTTTCTGTTCTCATGAACCTGCTATAATGGGACTGAATGGTTGAATTGTCCTTATCCTTCTGTCTTGCCTTCATCAGTTTTGTAAGATAGCATGAAAAAAATATTTGTTTACTGTTTTCAGAACTGCAGTGTGAGCTATGATGTTAAGTCTTGAATTAACTGCTCTTATAGGGAACAGAGAAAAATGGTGCTTGCAGTTAACACGGAGTGAAACGTATAGTAACGCAAGAAGCCAAGCCTAGAAGCATGCACAGTGACTGTAGCCAGAGGCTGCGTACATCCAAATCACACCTGCACAGTCTCTCTCCTGGATGCCTTGGCAACATATATGTAGTCTGAGCTGCCAAGCAGGTTTGGTGAAATGCTCCAAAGCCATGCAGCTGGCAATGCCCTCAGCATGTGGAGCCTGACTTCTCTGAAGTGGCTCTGTGCTTCCCAAAAGAGAATGACAGAGCAAATATAATTTTTCTTTTTCTGTGTCAGATACACCTTCTTCTGTATACTCTTTTGGTGCTGCTTCTCCAGATCTGCTTTCACCTCTGCTCTAAGCAGCTGCATAATTGCAGAAGACTGGGAGCTGGGGTGAAGCTGGCTGTGTATCTAACCTTGAATGGCTTGTACTCTTCTACACAGAACAATTTCCCCTCTAGCTACAAGAAGATACCTAGAAGAATCTGACAAAAGAGGGGGAAAGAAAGGGAAGGGCAAGCAAAGGTTAGTTTGAGATACTAAGTAATTCACACATGTTACAATACATTTTTTTTCCCTGAAGAAAACTTCATAGTGGAAATAAAAGCAGATGTCTTTCTAAATTATTTTTGACTGCCCTTTTCTTTGCTAGGTTGACTCTTTTTGAAATGATGCTGAAAGCGCTCAGAAAACTCTTAATATTGGGGAAGAGGATGTACATTAGTAAGAACAGCCAAATTTTAGCCGCCTTTTTTTCTAGTTTTGCTGTAGGACTCCTGTTGTGCTAGTGATGACTCTTCTCCAGTAATGTTTTCTTCTGAGGCTGAAAAGACATTTTCCTCTAAACTGATATCCCACAAAAGTTGCATTGACATTTCATACATCAATTCAAGTGTGTTTCCAAACTCTCGCAGTGCAAATCCCCTGGAATGGATTGCCCAGAGAGGTGGTAGATGCCCCATCCCTGGAAACATTCAAGGCCAGGTTGGATGGGGCTCTGAGAAACCTGATCTGATTGAAGATGTCCCTGCTCGTTGCAGGGGGGTTGGACTAGATGATCTTTAAAGGTCCCTTCCAACCTAAAGCATTCTATGATTTTGGAGTGTTGTTTACTTTTAGGTGTGCACCTGCAAGCAAAGCTTTAGCTGTTAAAAACAACCCCAGCGATCTGTTTCTTGCAGGAATGAATTCAAAATGTTGGGTGGAATTTCATAGCTTTATGGGATCTTGCAAAATCTTATGGTTGGCTTTAATAGACTGTCATGCATTTCAGTCCATGATTGATGCATGCTTTAGGATTTTTTCTATCTGGCAGATGTTGCCCAAATGTAGTTTAACTCACCAGTTAAACTCTCGCACTCTTCTGTTAATGTTCTGGCAAACATTTCAAAACATTAGTCTTTACTGAATGCGTTTATGAGAAATCTGAAATCTGTCAGATTTGCTTGGTGTAGTTGGTGGTGGGGTTTTTTGTTTATTTGTGGTTTTTTTTTGGGGGGGAGAGGGTGAGTGGTAGAGGTGAAAAGGGGTTGTTGATACTACCTGCCTTTAGGCATAAAATCTAGACTACTGACTTCAAGCGACAGAGATCATGATCACAGGCAGTGGAGAGCTGCTGGACTAGCAGTCTAACTGCTGAATGGCTTCATTGCAGTGAATTGTTGTCTGGAGGTGAATGTATCTTCTTGTTATTTATCTTAACAGAGACTGAGTAACTTTTCTGTCCTCCTGCAGGGTTAACTTGAAATAATTAGAATATTTTAAGGCTTTGAGGAGCCTAGCTCCAACTGATGGTACTGTGTACTTAGCACTTGTGAAAATCCAGCCTGATGATTTCTAAGAGGAGCATCCAGAATAGTATGGAACAGAGAAAATAAGGGTGAATGTAACTTTAGGCATCTACTTCTACTGCTGAAAAGTATGCTTGGTGCATTTGCTGTCAGGATAAAAGCATATTTGTAAAATGCTGGATATGAAATAGTACAACTCCACAGAGCCTCTTGGGTCTTTCTCTAAACTTTAAAGCTGCTTGTGATGCACTCATTTGGTAAAAGTGAGTAAGATGCTATATTTGGAGATGTGTGTGAATATTGTAGTACTTGGCTGCATAATAGCATTTTACTGTCCCTACCTGGGAAACAGTCAGGGTTACTAATTAAATATTAACTAACTACTGGGTATTTTTTACACTGCCATTTGCAATCAAACTGATTACTGGGATTCATGGGGATTTTCAGCTGTTGGTAATAATGAATACTAATTAGTGGCACAGTATTGCATAGAGTGCCAAGCAAGTATCAGGAGAATATGTCTGTAGAGCAGCTAACACGTACTTTTTCTCACCCATTCTCTAGATGCTGCTGGATCAGATACTGCGATTACAGTAACATGGAAACGATTTTGTCCTCCATGTAGCAATCGAATGTACAACCAAAATCTTGGTAAGTAAGCATCTTTTTTTACTGATACGTTATTTAATATTGGAAATGAAGTGGGAGCTGGGAGAGAGAGAATGTGCCTGCTAAATGGCAACTCTGGGCTTATTTTCATGGTGATGAGACTTAATGAACTACAGGAAGAAATAATAATTTTGCTGGCAGCAGTATAAGGACAAAGCTAAAAATTGTAACATCTGATGATTATCTTTGGAGAAAAACATAAAAAACTATTAGGGACAGGCATCTGAAACAGATGCAGGGAGATTTCACTGATGTCTCAGAATCTTAAATTTCTCTTGAAGAATATGTAAAGAAAGGCTTCTTTTTAGTAAAGAGACAGTACATGTTTTTCTGACTAAACCACTGAGTACTTTGCTTTAGGATCTCTTTGGCATATCTTTTTGAAATGTATTTGTAAAATGTCATGAAAGCAGTTTGTTCAGAAGACCAGCTATATTGCAAAGTCAAGTAAGGTCAGACTTGTCAAAGGATAAAGAAATATAGAATGTATAATAATGCAGCAATGGTTCGTGAAGTGATTAATTTGTATTTTATTTTCCCCAAAGTGTCTTTACCTAAGTCTTATAAAATGCTCGCTTTTTAAATACAGTTCGGTCTTGATTTTTCATGGAGTTTAACTTGGGAGTAACCAACCTATTCACGGAAAGTAATATATACAAGAGGTGAAATCTTGTCTCCCCTGAAGTCAAGGACAAAACTCCCATTAACTTCAATGGGGCCAGGATTTCATTTACTATGTTGCCCAGTAGACCAGTGTGGAACAAAACCAGTTGCCTTAGGGATTTTTAATATGCGGCTGACTCAGTTAAACAAAAAGTGTTTTACTTGTCTGACATTCAGGTAAAATCATGATCGTACTGAACTTTCTTTTAGCAGCTGCTTTCTGGATATCTGTTAAGGTTATGTGACATATGTTCGGCTCTAGGTTGTGCTGGCTAAAAAGATGAAAAAATGGGGCCTGATAATCTTTGAAAATCAGATAATTGCTAGTGAAAATTTGTTTGGAAAATAGATGCAGTTTTTTTCTTCCAGGTATTTTTCTTTTGTGCAGGGAAAGCAGGCAATAAAACAACCTCTCTAGACTTTCAGCTTGCTTTATTTTTTTTATGCAAAGAGAAAGCAGATGCCCAGGAAAGACAGCAAAATAGCTGAAAGTGGGAATTCAAAGCTGGGAGTTGGACAGGAAGAATGTGTGTCTCCAGAATCTACTACCATATTCAATTTCTTATATAATTTCTTGTAACTCTTTCTGAGTTGTGTTTATGCTTGTTGGTAGTAGGTCTAATTAGCATCACATTCCCTAAAGCCTTCTTTAGAAATAAGCCATGCCTGCTGAGTGGCTCCCCTGCTGCTCAGAGCAGCCAACATTGTCTTCTCAACTCTGGCATGTGTCTCTACTTCAGAAGCGGAAAACTTAACCGATGGGTTTCCTTCACCCTGTCTGGGACTGAACAAGAGAGTGGCTTCGGTACAGAGGCCAGCAGGGTTGACCTTAGCATACTCTGAACTTGGCTAAAACCAGGAGCATGCCCTGAGCTCAGTTTAGTGAGCCCCAGAGAGCTGTTTGTAGCAGTTGTCTTTTATGTTTTTGTAAGCAAAGTAACTAATGGTTAGAATATTATACTTTATGCTGGGCTAGTCTGTATTTACGTCTCTTCAAAACACACAGAGACTGCTAGTATGCCTCAGGCTTTTCCCTGTGATTCCAGGAAGGACTGAATCCAAAATACTGTTTTACCATACCTGTGTTAGATCATCAGTTGGAGGCAGCTGATGAACACACCAGTCTGTCTCAACAGGGGAGCTTTAGGGACCACAGAGTTCAGTTGCTGACTGTTCAGTTTTCCTAGCCCACCAGTAGCCACCATGCCTGGTTCATTCAGCGGCCAAATCCTGCTCCTGTGTGCAGGGCTTCCTGTTCATAAATTCCCTCAACAGACTCATCATCCTGTGAAGATCATTGTGGTGGGTGGAAATGGCTCCAAGTGCTGACCACTGCCTCAACTGGTCTTAATCACTTTGTCTGTGTGACACTCAGATGATCAGAGGAAGAGATTATCAGCCACTTGTATTAGCCAGAGAAGTCAGAGGAGGGATTTTACCAGGAAAAACAATGAAGTTCACTACAAGAATGTGTAAGATAAACTAAGATACTTCCTTCACCTGAATGTTCAGGCTCCCTCATTGATGCTTGGCAGTAAATCAAGGCTTAGGCCTACCTGCTTAAGAAACTCTTCTCTGCTTAAACTCCAGTAATTATTGTTGGACTGTGCTGATACTGAATGCAAATGCGCTGGAACTAATTTCAGCCTCTGTGGTAGCCTTGGAGGCCTATTTTAAACCAAGGCTCTTTAAACTGTTTAGTATATATTTCTACTAGTAGCTAGCACCAGTCTAACTACATGGATTTTGCAACAGGGGAGCAACTCTTTGTAGCTGAGCCCTTTCCTCTTAGCTCCCTCAGACATCTATCTGCCTGTAACTCGCACGCTTGAGCACCTTCCGCCATGACTAAGTGGCTACACATCCTGAAAGGGAACAAATTCTGGTATGTGACTTTCATGGTTTACCCTGGGAGAAAACAATTCTTTCACTTGCAGCAAAACCCTTTTTTAACTATAAGGTTCCTGGAGTGCTAGAGGTGATTGTTCTGAAAAATTGCTACTAAAATAAACTGACACGTTCTGTGGCAATTCCTTCCCCAATCCCATTAACCTTTTTTGTTAGAGAAGTTGACAGTACCTGCTCTGGAGTTTTTTGAGACAGGATAGCCATTGAACCTCCTGCCTTTTCAGTAGGATAGTCAGGAAACTTGCCTACGATATGCCTGTGTGAGAAACAAAAGATGGAAAAGGAGTTAAAATCCATGATTTTTCATCTGGTTGACAAAGATACTAGATGGTAGGGAAGCATACACTCTCTCATCTCCTGCTCAAAAACAGAGAGTTGGATCACTTCTTATGGCAGTGACTTATTGTCTAGTAAATTCATCAAAAAGGTTACCAACCTCTGTCTCTTCTCCCATGGTCCATCAAACACTGAAAGTTGTTAGGGAATTTCTTAAGACTGCACATCACTTCATAACCACGAGACTTAGCTTAAAGCGTTCATGTTTGTAGCTCTGCCTTCTGCTTTCAACACCTAGCTTTTTCAAAAAAATTATTTCAATCAAATTTTGATGTACAAATTCCAGATTGTAGTTCCATGTCAGGATCTCCACCCTCAACTGTTTCCAATGTACTTGCACTATTAGGTGGCGATAGAAGCTGGTGAGGGGGCAGAAAGTGACTTTGTGGTAAGATTTAAAGGATGGCATGGGTAACAGAGTGTGCTTCCAGACCTTTCAGAAAGAGATTAAAAGATATAAATCATAAATACAGTCCAAAGGCCATTTACATTGATAAGGCTGTTCCACTTCTTTAATTTTTGTAGCTTTTTGGATTATATTGGTAACATTTTCTGTTTGTTTGGTAATATGAGGAAGATTTTCTGTTTCAAAGAAAATTCTGATGTTTCAGAAAAATCCTTGTGCTACTTTCAAATAGAATGGTAACGTTTCCTCTAAATGAAATGAAATTTCCCTTGAGAAGAAAATAGCTCAGAAAGATCTGTGCGATTCATAAAAATTGTTTTAATTTTTTTAAAAACAGCTAGTGCCTTAAGGGACTTTCCATTTTAAACTGAGAACCTTGGAACAGAGCATCAGTTATGTTTCTGTAATACCATGTGTACAACTTGAATCCCTAGATGGTATTAACGTAATACAAATTACAAAAAAACCCCAAAAACATTTGTCTGTGATTGTAAGCTCTGACTCGCATGTTCAACAATTACTGTTCTATATGCAAACAGATGCAATACTTCGGTCACTGCATTCCCAGAAACCAGTTTGCATGAACAAAGGGGTGTCATTGTTTGTATATTTTTTTTAAAAATCTAGTATGAATGGGGTTTTGGTCTCAGAAACCTGCATCATCTAGTTTATTTAAGGATAGATCATATTTCATTTTTTACAGACAGCTAGAAAATAGCTCAATTTTATGTTAAATGCAATCTTGTTTTAAATGCTGCTACAAGTCTGGCTTACAGCAAGAAATCTATCAAGATCTGATATTAAGGCTGTTGCTACTTTACTAATGCCAGCTGGGAGGAAGGAAAGGCAATATGCACTGCGGGTGAAGAATCAGTTTGGAGTCCACCGCCCACTGAATGTGGTATCAGTGTCAGCTTTCAATATTTATTAGTGTTACATTTGGTATTTGTATTAGCTTTTTCACTTTTAAATCATTGATAGCTCTTGGAGGTGGAAATATTTACCCTTTGGGTATGTATGATGAGTTTATATCAGTGCTGTAGAAAATATATCAAATTCTGAAATATAGAAGTGGGTTCCAGTTTGTTTATAATCTGTATTTTCTGTGTGATTCTTCTGCTCGCAGCTGGTGCAGATGTTTAGGATGACACGGCTCATCTCATCTTTTTGTTATAGCTACAGCAAGTGCTCATGTTGAAAAACAACTTGAGGTGAGCAGAAGGCAATGCCAATATTTTCACATAAATGCAAGAAAAGTGTCAGCCATTTACTAACCAGTCAGCTGCACAAGGACCGGGTCTTTGGCTGAGGGCAATGCAGAATGTAAGTTCCCATGGCCATCGGTGACCCTGAGAGCAGACAGCTACCACACATTTCAGTCCTGCTAATTCTTCAGGAACATCTGTATTTTTCTTTCTGGACTTCATCCTTTCCTGTGTACTTGTTGTTTAGCATATCAATTGCTGACCAACAGTAAGGAAGCAGTATTCTGAAGTGTCCTTTCCTTATCTGATGTCTTGTGGGTATTCCTTTCTCTTCTAGGTTTAAATGACTACAACTTCAATCTTGTAATGCCTGGAAAGTGTGCATATGCATGACCCTTACAGACAAATTCCTCTCTTTAAGAAACCCTCCCAGTTCAGAGGTTAAACCAGGGATTCATTTGGCCTGTAAATCTGCACAGAAAAATGCAGTCTTTGATCTTCCTGGTCAAAAGTACATTTTAAATGTAACGAATCTCAATTTTCATTCCCCATTCACTTTTTGGCAGCTTTCTACTCGGAGACATCACAATGGGTTGTCTCATGCGTCTGTCATAAGATACCAATTTGGATTCAACTGCATCTAAACTATTTTGTATAAGCTTGTTTTATTGCTGTTAATAATGACGAAACATCAGGATAAAATGAGCAGCCAGCATGTGCTCCACAAGCAGCCAAGGGCATTCCGATATCTTTGTTCCATCAGATATGCTACACATCATCCATGGCTCAAGAGAGATCCATGAGGCATATCCCACATTGAACAGGGAACTGCTCTTGAATAGGGATATTCCACACACATAGGATGATTTTGAGCTTGCTTTACAGTTCAAAATTGTTCAAATAAGTTTAGACTGCCCTTCCGTTTCAAAACTTCCTAGAAACAACACAGTATTTGTGATCAGAGCCAGTTCTAAGGCTACAATACTGAGAGAAGATTATATAAGAACTTGCTCCAATCTTGAGCCTAGCATGCTGTTTTGTTTTGCTGGAAGAGCTTTAAGGTGGAAATCCTTCTTGGTTCCACCTGTGTGGGCAGTAATGGCACATCCATGCTGTAAACCAAGAATTACAGAAGGTGGAGCTGCAGAGGTTCCCATAGTCAGCAACTAGTCTGAAAACTCATCTGGGGAGTAGTAAAGCATTATACCTGCACCTGCATTGCTCATTGACTCCAAAAGTTGAGTTGCAAATACCAACACTGTAAGTATTTAGCTCATTAGAGATCACTGGGTATGAATTTTAAACTAACATTTGTTATTTAGATTGCTCTCTTCGTTGAGTAAAAAAAGACTGCTTGGTCTGCATTTTCTCTAATCTGCCCAGCATTTATTTTCAATATTCATAGTACCTTGACACTTTCTTTGTATGTCAGTCACTATATCTAGCTGGCAGATTACCCACGCTGATACCCTCTCTTCACGTCACTGAAAAGGGAGCAATATGCAAAAACTAAACTGGTGGTCAGGCAAGCCTGAAAGTCTTGTTGTGTGTCGATGAGGAGAGGAGACTGTAAAAAGCTTAAGCTCTTGGTAAGAAGAGTATTGGAGCGTGTAATATATTTGAGAGATATGGTACATGTCAGAAACACCTGGTTCCGAGGCAAGTCAAAACTCAATGAATCTGTTCCTTATTAATGTCTCAGCATTTGCAGGGGAATAAAATATCCAATTGTGCTTTTCCAGCATCTCGTAAAAATGTGCAAATGCCAGAACTGGAAGAAGAAACCCTTACTTTCAACACAATTGCTTCAGTGGGAGTGCTGACAATGTGTTAAGGACTGCAAGCAAAAGCAGAAGCAAATTCTGTTGTAACTATCGGATTTCATATGGAGGATGCAGTTCTAGTAAAACTGTTTGCTTAAATGAAATTTGTAAAAAGTATGACTGCTTGGTAGGACTTGACTTGGCGGCTGCACAGAAACCAAGTAAGGTGAGACGGAAGGGTAGGGCTAGGAAGAAACCTCCACCTTGTGAGAAACTTCAGCAGTAGCCTAGGGAAGCCCTTATAAAGACCCCAAATCCTGCTGCTTCCCAGCCTGCAGGCATGGAACCAAGGGTGGTTCTTGTGGGTGACCTGCTCCCCGTTGTGTATTCACAGCCCACTGAACAAACTGTGTTTGGGAGCCTTGCTTGCATGGCTGCAAATCAAACTGATGAGTGCCAGATACAGTTCACAGTAGGCAAAATGTCTTTTTTTGGGCCACAGCCACTGCTTTAACAGAATTAGTAAATGCTTCTGTGCTGCAGAGGACATTGCTGAAGGGCTGTGGAGAGGGGACCTTTAGAAACTGTGGTATGTGAGAAATCCATTACTTTTCTGGAAAGCAGCGAAATCCTGTCAATGGCAACATAGCATGGGTTTGGTAAACGGCTTTACAGAAAAGCCATCTAATCGGAATGAATGGGGGCCCTAAATCTGAATCAAACCAGCTCAGCCGGAAGAGTAAGGGGATGAACAAAGGTGAAGAAGAAACGATCCTCTAGCTAAGAAAGGAAAGGATCTGATGGGATTCTTATGCTGCTTCTCAAGTTACATTCTGTTGTCTGGTTCACTGTTACTGCCCTCCCCCTTTCCAAACTTACTCCTCTTGCAATAACTTAGATCTGTTAAGTGTAATTGAAAAAGAATGATCTTTTACGGTCTGCAATGCAAATCCTTTTCTCTCTGATAAAAGGGTGTAGCATAGGGTTCTGGCCCTTCTGGGCTCCATTTTGTTTTAGCGTACAACCCGCATAAATGTCTGGGTTTTAACTAGGTTCAAATGGTTCTTTAACACCTCCAACTCGCCACCAGACCGGGCATGAGTCAATGTGATTGGCAGTCTCTGCTCAGCACCAGATGCTGCAGCTCCTCAATTCTGACCTAAATTCCTTATCTGGGTGATGACCCTACCCTGCACTCGTCCCATCTCCTGCTTCCTCTGCTCCTCATTACAGGAGCGCCACCATTTTTTCTTAAGTGTTTTCTCTCCATTCCACATTGCTCAGGGATGGTTATAGTTAAGGCTAGATATGGCTGTTGATTTATGAGAACACATCATTGATCTAAACATTTTGTCTTGTAATAGACTCAACAAGTTACTACTTACTCTGCTCTCTGGCATGATTTTACATGTGTTATTCTTTCTTTTTGGCCATGGCTTCTCTAGCTAATTGTATAAAAGGCCTTGTCAGGAAAAATAAAAAATTGTTCTTTGGAGGAAAAAAAGAGGATTTAACTCTTTTCAGGGTAAGAAAGGATGTGGGCCGTGTGCAGAAGAAAAGGCATGAATGATGGCTGTACACTCTAGGCAGAGGGACAGCAGAGTGTTCTGTGTATAAGGACAAAGGTGGGGGAGAACATTTTATAAAAATAAACTCCTTGTTCTGTAGTTCTTGCCTGTTTCTGTGACCCCACCTGATATGAGTTCTCTCAAACTACTTAAATACCAGTGTTGGTTTATTTTAGGTGCCTTTGCCATGGAATTTTCTTTGCTTTTGTGCGTGTGCTTTCTTTAGCTCTTTGAAAATCACTTCCAGAAAAAATAACCTATGCAAATATAGAATTATTTATAAAGCAAGATTAATTTCCATAGGCTTCTTGTCATCTTTAATGGGCTTTGACACAGGCATATTACAACTAGTGTTTTATCTAAGGTCCTGATCCTCCAAGTGTTTGCTTATATATGCGATCATTATGCATGGAATTAAATCCGTGGAGCGACTTGCAGGGAGAAGTGTTTGGAGGATTGGAAACTTTATTGTTCTGGATAAATATTCAGCTTTAAAAGTTTAAGATCAAGTGTTGCGAGACCAACAACGTGCAAGAAGAAACACTCCCTTGGAAGAATGAGTGTGAAAGTTTTGTGGGGAAAGGTGATATCTTTTATTACAGTAACTACCATGACTAGAAACAACAGGCGGTCTTTGGGGTACCCAATACTTGCCTTAGATCTGAAATGGTAGAATTGAGCTTCAAAGCCAAGTTACAGTTGGGAACAGTTGTTGGAGGGGACAGACCTAAATGTGGAATGTGGTAATTCTCTCTGATAGTTTTATTAGATGTAGTATTATTGGCCAGGAAAGGTAGACCTTTGGCTGACCCAGTGCAGTTCTTAAGCTTCTTTAGTTCTTACAGTTAAATAGTCTGTTCTGCTTTGTCATAAAGTTATTTTACCTTTTAAAGGTTCCTCCTGGTCTTTTAAGGATAGCAATAGGAAATTAGTGTTCTCTACTAGCGTTTCCATTCAGACAGACTTGGGCATGAGCTTTCTCTACCAGGACTCCTGGTTCTCCCTGCCTCCTGCTGTAAACTATAGGGGAAAAGGATTTTTTGACCTATGGTTTACTTCAAAATTCTGACAAAAATTATTCCTGTTTTAAAATGCCAATAGGTTTTCTCCTCGAAATGAATCGGAGACATGGGAAGGTAGCTCTGCAAATTATGGCTAAGGTTTCGAATAGAAATAAAAGGCAATATAGGCATGAATAATGCCAAGAATAAATAAAAAGGGTTATTTTGCAGTTCCAATATAAGATTAAATTAAAAAAAATAGAAAAATCAGAACAAAAGTTTGGCAATATCAACACTCATAAAATGTTCTGGTACTGCTGATTTTGCATGTTCTTCTCTATCACTAGGAGAAGACTGCAAAAAATTTTCTCAGAGCTCAAATCTGAATTAACTCAGGACTGGGAGAAGTCACATCCCAACCTAAGTAACTGAACTCTTTTGTAAGAGTTCATTATATCCAACTCATACAGAAAGCTTAGACAATCCTAGAGAAGATGTGCATTAAATTGACCCACTGTCGCATGGTGATGGAAATAAGATTAAAGAGACTGGAAAGCAGACTCCTATAAGGTTATTTAGGTTTTTTTGGCCTGACTCCTGCAATGCAGAATAGTCTTGGGCAGAGCTGCTGGTAGCCTGGCGTGAGGCTCTCTGCATTAACAGTGAAGGCATCTTCTGGTGGATGTCCCATCCCTGGCCTCGGAGGGAACGGTTTCTGAGCTAGGAGGAGGGCACCTCACTGTGTCACACGGCAATCTCTAGTCTGCAGTATTTCTGCCATTGGCCTTGCCAGGGTGCCTTGTTAGTGAGGAATCCAGCAAACTGACTGTACATACTTGTGTTAGGGTAAAATCCTGCTTATCAGAAACAGGCCTGAGAGAACCAGAAATCCTGACTTTCTGCTTCTCTGAAAGCTGCGGAATAGATACTGCCATCCAGTGCTGCACCAGGTTTTGTTTTCTAGGTCTACACTTCTTTTAGTGCCTGTCTTTCTCTTTTGGACTCGTTTGTGACCCTGTGTTTACCGGAGCTATGAAGCAAGCCATCTTCCTCGAGGGGCTGTCTCGAAAGGTGAAGGGCTGCTCCCCCTTTTTCACAGTCAGACTGTCCCTAGGCTCATTTCCAGTGTCAGCTTCCTGTGGACTGTCTACAGCCTTTTGAAGAATGTGGTCCTGTCAACCCAGCTGTACGGAGGATGGCTGCAGCAACCCTTCCTGCCGGGGAAGAACTCCTCGCAGGGCCCAGCACTGCGCCTGGGGGACCTGGCTGATGAAGTAAGAGTACTCCAGAGCTCACAACTCTCGTTCATCTCTATTCTGTTTTGATTTTCTTCCATCTTTCCATTATTTTTAGAGCAAGCTCAACGATACAGAAGCCGGTTCAAAGAAATGCCAGGTCAAATTCCCCTTGCATTTACTGAATTCCTTACCTTTGGTCAGCTTATCCTACCTTCACTGAATGCCGAATCCTGACTCATATTGGCAATATTTCCTGTGCTTAGTATTAAACCTGAAAGACTGAAACAATTATGGCCAGTTTTAAGCAAGATTACTTTAACTCAGACTAGAAGCTTTGCGGGAATATCTTTCCTGCAGAGTCAGCCAGAGGGAATCAACAGTACTTTTATTAACACAATATGAATTCTGTAAAGAGCAAAATAAAGCATGCAATTTTTGTAGCAATGTCAGCCAAAAGAAATAACTTGCCCTTCAACATCACAAGTTTCTTAGGGATCCAGAGTGAAATGGAGTACAGACAGCATTTTATTTTATTGGATTTGTTTGAGAAATTCGAACAATCACTTTTGCTTTTTACAAGTCAAGGTGTTAGTGAAAGAAAACTAATTTCTCTGGAAGGGAAAGCAACCTTTAAACTGGGCATGGCTGCTTTAAATTGTTCTGCCATGGCCCATCACTTTAACCCGAAGATAATGCTTTCGGGAGGGCTGAGAAATGTTGCCCTGGACAGGTCGCCCACCTGGAAAAGTGCCACTTGCACCAGAGCTCTGTGTCAGCTCTCTCAGGACTTTGCCCTCCTCCTTGTTCTGAAATGTTTTTGCATATGCTGTATTTCTTCTGCTGCCACCTGACTGTGAAAGGTACTTGAAGCTTCATTTCAAGGGTATTAGTGGTGTAAGCTGACTAAAAACTCTCTGAAGTGACTGTGCTCTCCCCGAACCTATTGCTCATATGCTGGATGGATAGTTGCGTGCATGCATAATAAATTCAATGCACTTGGGGCATGTCAAACTCCCTGTACGTGCTATGCAGCATATGCACCCTTTATATCTGTCTGGAAAATTGGGGACTAAGAGCCTGAAAATGAACAGAGAATCTTTGTGCTTTGATCTACCCTTATTTAAATACTGGAATAAATACTGCACGGCACACGAGAGTAATACATAGCCTTTTGTGTCAGCGGTTAAAACAACCCAGCATACGTGATGTAAGTGTGATGAAATGATGTGGTTTTTACCTGGTTTGTAACTTTAGCTTGAAGAAGATGGGTAAATCTGAGGTGATAACGAAGGTGGCATCAGACACAGTTCAGCAGCTAGATCTCTTAAGTCTGCCTTGCCTCTATTGTACCAATGCAGAAATACAGTCCAGTCTGGCATGACTTAAACTTGCCTCGTTTTTTTGCCTCCCTGGATGAAAATGATCTGTATGTGCATCCTGTCCTCTCCAATCAGTATATCATGGCTGTCCCGTTGGTTCTTGGATCACTGTGCCTCTGACCTGCTGCCTGCCCATGATTTGACTTTAAGCGTTTGTAAAGGACAATGTGTAATCGGCATCTGTCAGGCATCACATTACTGCTTGGCAGAGTGGTTTGCTACTTAATTTAGGACTGATATCGTAGTGCTGTGCTAACAGATCTACTTGTAGCTAAGACTGTGCTTCCCTCGAAAAGCACTCGTGATGCAGAAGAAAAACTTCAGTGGGGAATGAGAAGCTGAAAATAGCATGTAGCATGTTCCTAAGTTTTAACAAAGGCAACCAAACACACTGCTCTCTATTTCACTGCTGCTGGCATTCTTATCCACTCCAAGAGATGCAGTTCTCTGTGGTTTGCAGGAGTGTTGAAATGAACTATGTAATGATAAATCTGAGGCAATTTCATGCATATGAAAGCAGTCACAGTGCTTGATTTTTCAATGTTCATCCCAATTGGCTTGTGCAGCCTTATTTGAATAAATCACAATCAGGTGTACACAGAGTGTAAAACCAGGAAAAAAACTGTGACTGATACTGAAGAATAGTGCAGAGAATCTATATATAAAGTCAGAGATGTTTAGAGGCTCCCGGTCAATGCTAACAACAAAATAACTCAGTAGCAGGAAAAATAATTCAGGGTCTCTACTTTGGCAACTTAACAAGTGTGAAAAAAGCCAAGGAGAAACACTCCAGATGAGCTCAATTAGAAACCAGTCTTAGGCTGGTATTAAGACCATTCATTTATCAACAGTGTTAATTGAAAAACCCAATCATCTCCGCAGTCGAAGAAACACATTGCACTGCCTTGAGATGCCATGCCAAGTTCATTAACACTCACCTTTTAGTTCTATGAAAAAAAGGGAGTGCTGTATTTTTGTACCCGTTTGGTGCATCTCTTTCATGTATAGTCTCCTTAAATTGGCTGAAAATGTGGACAATCTTAGAGACCGATAACGAATAGAGTGCCTTGTGTAGAACTTTGGCATTGCCTCTCTAAATGACTGATTTTTTCCCCGTCTTTCCCGGATGGTACTCACTGGGACACACTAATTAATTATGAGCACAAAATGGAGGTTTTTTAATTATCGTTTGTTTACGTGATGGCTTAATAATATGCTTTTTGAGCATCTTGCTGGTAGATGAGGCCGGTGCCGCAGAGAGTTGCTGTACACGTGGCATAAGAGGCAGACACCTGGCTGGAGACCCAGGGACAGGCATAGGGATGTCCTCTGGGAATCTCGAGCTGCACCTGCAGCCCACTCCTGGTAGAAGCAAAGTGCCTAAACATCTGTAATTTCTTTCTACCAAAGGGGTATAACAGGTAAGATGCTGTGAGAAGTGCAATTTGAAGGCTGAGGTTTGAAGGGAAGGTTTGCTCATTAAATCTTAGGGCTCTTATCTATTTTTTTTTTTTTTTTTTTAGTACTGGAGGTCTAAATGCATTACTTCACAGGCCTGTATAGAGGACCGGTTTTCTGGAATGGTCTTATAGGATAGCAGAGCTCCCCAGGGCAAAGAACGTAAAGATTAGGTTTGGACAGGAATGAAATACAGGCACATATGTGGGAGAGGCTACAATCAGCTGCTCCCACCTTCACTCCCACTAGTTCCCAGGCCTCCCGCAACTGCAAACCTTACAATACATAAAGAATAAAACCATGCATTATACATGATTTCCTAGCAGAGGATGAAGGTGAAATGATGTTTTGGGCATAGCATTAACCCCTCTGCAGCAGCTAGGAGAGCTGAGCCAATGATGGGAAGCACATGTATGCAATACGAAAGATGGCAGAGCTCTGGCGCTGGAATTTGCTCCCTTGGAGCAATTGTATTTTGACTTGGAATACTTTGAGGACTCCTGCAGCTACACAGACTGCAGCCTTTAACTTATAGCTGTGCTTTAAACCCGTATTCTCAAAATTGGTTGCTGGATTAAATGCTTTCCAGAAAAATCTGCAGGAACAAGCCAGTCTCTCTGTGTGATGGGGAATACAAAACAAGAGAGTAAACTTCCTCTCCAAGCCACGAAAGGATTACTGCGTCAGTAAGATGCTCTAAAAAGAGAAAGTGGAGTACTTGACCAGATTTTAGTTAAGGGTAATGCAGTTTCCTGGTATTACATAAAGACCTCAATACATACCACACCAGCTCTTTTATGGCTCTGTGCTCTTTGCCCAAGTCCAACACTATTGTATTTGGTAGGGTATCTTACTGAGTGGCATTATGTTGATATAGTTATTTTTCACAAGTAGAGCCTAATGAGAACTAGCAACCCTTTTTACATGCACTGTTAAATGTCTTTTATTCAGCCTAGGATGGTAACTCTTAACAGTGCTCTTGCATAAGTCCTAAGGATGCCTGACGCAGCCGACAAAATATAGCTAGTTTGTGATGTTAATACCTGGGTGTGCTTAAAGCAAATTGCTACAAATAATTAGATTTTCTGTTGTATCTGCACAGGACTGAAATGCAGCATGACTTAAAAGCGCTGGACTCTGACCTGGATAATAAAAACAACCTGCTTGGTGGAGTCTGACTAATCTCCCCTGCGCTGAAATTCTCAGTAAAACTGAAACATATTGACTCTGGAAAGGAGTGCACGAGACTCAGGTTTCAGGAAAGTTCTTGTTCTTCCCACAGAAATACTATCTTCAAACCTTTTCAGTGTTAAATCAAGATTCAATCCAAGTACAGAATTTGGATGGACCAACTTTAATGCTAACTTTGCCTTGGGAAGAGTTTACCTAGATGCTTGCCAAACCATGCAGCACACTGCCTACCTAGCAAAGGGGTAGTTTGTTGGTCTCAGGAGAAGTAATCAGCTCAATGGAAAAAAGATGCCATGTCTCAGATGGCTGTGACATGCTTGCTAACTGCCAGACTGCAGTCAGTGTACTGCTGTCACCTGGAGCCTGTGCCAGCTAGTTCACTATGGCAATCTAGAGGCTGATGGGATAACCCGCTTCTGCTGCCCGTGTCCTTCTCCCCTCTCAATTCCCCATCATTGCTGCTTACCCCTACTGGAATTTGACTTATGTCCCATATTGAAGGGCATAAACTCATTCTATTTAAATATTTCTGGATGTTTTATTAACCATCTAAGAACCTACTTTTACTGAAGCTGTTCTCTCAATGTTGGTGTTACCTTATGGCAGCTGAGTCTAACTGTGTATTTGATATTTGACTCGGAGAGATGAGCTGTTTTGTCCAAGGTACAGGTGAAGGAGGGCAAGGAGAAATGAGACTTGAGGGGAAAGTGCTGGCAGTGGTGTGGTAGATATTACACTGATTTCTAGGGGAAGCCTGGATTTTCTATGCTAGATGATGCAAGTCTCCTGGGTGTGGAATTCACTTGAAATTCAGCACTCAAGTAACTTGTCAACATTTTGTTAAACAAACATGTTGGCATATTGAAGGTACAATGATCTGAATCAGTCTTATATTCCTTCAGACATTCTGCCGCTACAATCCCCAGTACGTAAACTCCAAAAAACCCACTCTCAGCAAAAACAGTGAAACAATTGTATTTCAGAATTAAATATACCCCTCTCCTATCTTGTTAGAAAGCATAACAGGCTGTCATTCCCAGTCGCATTCTGAGCCATAACTCTGCATGCCTTTATTGTCTCCATAGTTAAATCTGAATTCCTGACAATCAAGTCTTTTTTTATATATTCACCTGAGCTTGCTTGCTGACATTTGAGGACTGCTCCTTTGTCTTTACATTGGACACCCTTAATATTTTCTATTAGCCTTTTGTTCCAGTTGTCCTTATTTTTCAAACTGGTAACTTACAGGGTTTTTTTTTTTCCAGTTATATGCCTTTTTTATCCCTCCTCTGATTCTGCCTCTCCAGCTCCTCGTGACTGTTTCTTTTACCCCTCTGCTCTGCTTGCATCGTTCCATGCTATGTTTCTTTTCTTCCTCACTTGCCTCCTTTCTTCTTTGCATTCTACAGAGGCAAGGCTGAAAATGTCTTTTTCTGTCTCTGCTCGCTTCTCCAAAGAGATTGTTCTGTAGAGCAAGGGCTGTAACTTGGGAGCCACTGCTCTGTGCTTCGTGTTCATTTTTACTCTCCTTACTTCTAAGCTTTTCCTTAGTCTTTCTCTTCCCTGAATATCCCTCAAACACCTCTCCTCTGCCAGCCACTGGCTCTTCAGTGCCTCTCTGTCCTTCCACCAGGCACCAGTGGGACTTCTGATTCTTTTTTCTCTGCCTGTTTCTTGTTCCTGCATCCTAGCAGATCTTCATTCACTTTGCTGTTGGAAATGGGGAAGTGGGAAAATCAGTTCTTTCACCTGCTCTGCATTAACTTGCTGGAGAAGATGCCTCTCCCTGTGACAGAGCGGAGTGAAAAAATTGCTGGACTTGGGTCTCTTCCTCTTCCCCTTGGGATTCATTCCCTTTGTGCTTTCTTACTGATTGATTAGGACTCTGCTATGCTGGTCAAACCAACAATAGATCAGATTGGCAGAGTGGACCCCACTGGGCCAAGGTGGGTATTGAGCTGGATTACTGGAACAGAAACCGCCTCTGAGGTGAAAATAAGGTCCCAGTTATTGGTGTTAAACACCGTATTTGTCTGTTCCAGCCTTCAGAATTCCTGTCTGCTGCATTAGGACTCTGAGAAAGGAATAAAGAAAGTGCAGTGTGGAAGAACTGCAACCTAACACATCCATTGAACAGGGCAAGCTACTGCAGCATTTTTCAGAAAAAGCCCAATTCAGTCTTTAAAACATGTAAAGCAGTATTATAATAAGCTGCTGGCAAGTGTGAGTCCCTGAATGTAACTGATGTTTGTGTCTGTGTGAGTATCTATGACAACAAATAAATCTAATGTTTGGGAAGTGTCCCTGAGAATATCAGTGGGGGGTTTGTTGCATTATGTCGGTAATACTTAGCATTTTCAGACTTCTAATTCCTAAGTATTACTATAGATGGGTATGAGTGCTTTAGGAAAATGAACTAGTTAATTACAAGATTTTTTTCTTGTTTGTAAATGGGACCAACTCAGAGTAATGCTATTTACTTCAGCTGATTCCAGACTTCTAGACATATAAAGCAGTGAATATTTTTAGGAGCTTTAATGCTAAGCAGGAGGTTTAGACTCAAGGTCAAGGGACTGTGGGTCACTTTCGGCCATTGCAGGAAGGTAGAAAAAGAGGATCTAACCTAAATTTGTCAGTGTTGCTTCTGTGGTGCTGCAAACCTAAAAGTAGAAAGCAAATGAAGTCAGGAAGTCATCCTACAGAGCAGTGCTCAGCATGGTTATGTCTGTGAGATCAGTGCTAGAAACCCTAGCAGGATAGGACGGAGCAACTTGCCCTTGTACTAAGACTTCAGAAAGGCTTTTGACATGTTCTCCCATAACATCCTCCTAGGGAAGCTCAGGAAGGGCTGGATGAGTGGTCAGTGAGGTGGATTGAGAACTGGCTGAATGGCAGAACTCAGAGGGTTGTCGTCAGCAGTGCTGAGTCTAGTTGGAGGCTGGTAACTAGTGGTGTCCGCCAGGGGTCAGTACTGGGCCCAATCTTGTTCAACTTCTTCATCAACGACCTGGATGAAGAGTTAGAATGTACCCTCAGCAAGTTTGCTGATGACACGAAACTGGGAGGAGTGGTAGATACACCAGAAGGC
>Ga0065711_1028842_pt1 | contig 38924 bp, 18 predicted proteins | sample Hoacrofraction12_FD_59098 | JGI IMG/M metagenome (GOLD analysis project Ga0065711, IMG submission 59098) | Hoatzin crop microbial communities from Cojedes, Venezuela - Epithelial fraction 12 v2 (version 2) | ecosystem: Host-associated > Birds > Digestive system > Esophagus > Crop | place...
GGGGCGGGGAAGGGCGCAGCCCGCCCGTGCGGCGGCCGGGAAAGCCCGGGGGCGGGCGGCGGGCCATTGTTGGCGGCCGGAGGAGGCGGGGAGGGGGGAGCCACAGCGGGCGAGGGGCGGCAGCCGGGCGGCGGCTCCTCAGGGAGCCCCTGAGGCAGAGGCCAGGTGCCCGCTCGCAGGGAGGCGGGCGGTACCTCAGGGAGCCCCGTTCTCTCCCTCCCTGGCGCTCCCCGCTGCGCGGCGGGCGGTGAGGGGCCGGGGTGCAGGCGGCCGGCGCTCGGGTGGTTCAGTCCCCTCCCGGCCGCGGACGGGCGGTGCTGCCGGAGGGGCTTTCTCTCCCCCCCAGCGCCATTGTGCCGAGAGGCCGCCGGCGCCCGCCGTCCCTGGCCGGAGTGGAGCGGGAACGGGGAGAGGGGCTGGGCCCCGCCGGTGACCTCTCTCAAACGGGTAAATGCGCTCCGAGTGCTGCAACGAACTCCTGCCTGTGAGGAGACAGATGGACAACCGCTGCTGTCCACAACCGCTGCTGTCCGGAGCCACGCCACGGGCAGCTGAGAGAAGAAGCATCACGGAATCATATCCTAGTTTGGGTTGGAAGGGAGCTTTAGAGGTCATCTAGCCCAATGCCCCTGCAGTGAGCAGGGACATCTTCAACCAGACCAGGTTGCTCAGAGCCCCGTCCAACCTGGCCTTGAATGTTTCCAGGGATGGAGCCTCTACCACCTCTCTGGGCAACCTGTTCCGCTGTTTCACCACCCTCATCGTAAAAAATTTCTTCCTTATATCTAGCCTAAATCCACCCTCTTTTAGTTTAAATCCATTATCCCTTGTCCTGTCACTCCATGCCCTTGTAAAAAGTCCCTCTCCAGCTCTCTTGTGGGTCTTCTTTTACTGGAAGGCTGCAATAAGGTCTCCCCACAGCCTTCTCTTCTCCAGGCTGAACAGCCCCAACTCTCTCCGCCTTTCCTCACAGGAGAGGTGCTCCAGCCCTTGGATTATTTTTGTGGCCCTCCTCTGCAGCCGCTCCAACAGCTCCACGTGCTTCTTGTGCTGGGGTCTCCAGAGCTGGACTCCAGGTGGGGTCTCACCAGAGCAGTGCAGAGGGGCAGAATCCCTTCCCTTGATCTGCTGGCCACGCTTCTCTTGATGCAGCCCAGGATACGGTTGGCCTTCTGGGCTGCGAGGTCACATTGCCGGCTCAGGTTCAGCTTCTCATCAACCAACACCACCAAGTCCTTCTCCTCAGGGCTGGTCTCAACCCATTCTCCACCCAGCCTGTATTTCTGCTTGGGATTGCCCAGACCCTTGTCCCGACCTTGCACTTGGCCTTGTTGAACTTCATGAGGTTTGCATGGGCCCACCTCTCAAGCCTGTCAAGGTCAGTAGAGATACTGTGGTCCCGACATCTATAGATGGGACTTTAGTCATAGACAAGTAATGTTTTGGGGAGGAATAATAGATACAAATATACATGCTGTCTCTTAAAAAGATTTTTACACATGGATGAAGTGTCAGCTACCTTTTTTTTTTCTCTGTCCCAACAAAATACGAATAGATTATATAATTATTTTTTACAAGCATTAAGGCACATTCCACTCACCAGACAGTGCTTTCCTGCAGCCTGTTACCAGCTGCTGCTCCATGATACACAGACTTCTGCCAAAGAACACTGCAGCTTGCCCTGAGAAAAAAAGCTACCTTCTGCAAGGCGTTTTAGCAAGATATCTGATTAACGTCTCTATGAAATACACAGTATTGTATCCCCAAACTACACAGAACTTTTATGCATTAAATGGTAGCGACAATAGTCAAATAATTACAAAACTACTGCGTTGTATTGTGTCAGATTAGATTGGGAAAGCTGCTTTTTCTTACCACTTCCCTTTTAAGTAGGAAAGTATTTAGATAGTTTTATCTACCAAACCGAAGGAAAGAAAACCAAGTAAGAACCAGATTCTGCTCATCCAGGATATGTATTTGACTAGGTATGTATGTTAGGAGTGCAAAATACAACCCACATTCTACAATAGACAAAACTTCAATAAAACAGCCGGAGATTTGTATTTCTATGTATGGCTTTTAAGATAAAATTCTACGTGGGGCTAAACTTTACTTAAATTACATGTTCTGAGAACATACATATTTTGAGGGATGAATACTTGAAGATATGGAAGTAAATTGAAAAGGTGATAGTTGCCAAAAATACCTTGTGCCAGCTTGCACTGGTAAATTTTTTGGATAATTGGTTTTTTTATACAGAGGACTTGGAGCAGGCATCATCTCTCTGGACCTCACTGAAGTATTTAATACACTATCATCAGATGCTTTTTAGTTCAACCCAATAATACAGGGATTAATAATAAGAATTGCAGGGTGGTTAAGGAACCAGATAAATGACATGCCAAGAGCTAGTGCTGAAGAGATTTTATTTGTACTCACCACATTCAGCCCCTGCTTGTACATCAGTGAGATGAGGTCCATAACTCTTCCCCCTCTATTTCTCCCCAGGGGTAGTGCTCTTCTGAGAAGTAGCTAAATCCTTACCTTTCCTTCTCGAAAGAAGGCAGATACCTTCCAGTACTAGGATAGTAGCTGGCATTAACCCATGCTCTTTGTTAAGGAGGAACTGTCTGAAGACCTGGATAAGCTACATGAGGCACTTTTCACCTGTCCAAGTCATTGTTTCAACAACCTGCAGAACGAAGTGGGTATTGCTGTTTCAGAGACAAGCAGTGTTCAAGCTGTATTCCAGACTATAAGAGGCAGAAAATTCATTTAAAAAAAAAAATCAACAAAACAAACAAAAAAAAATGGAAAAAAGAGATAGACAATATTATTTCTGTATAGACAGTTTAACTCACCCACCTTCACAATTTCTAATTTGTGTGTTACTGAACGTGAATTCCAGAGCCGGTAACTTCCAGAGCATGTAAAAGTAAGTCTCAGAAGTGATATCTAAAAAGAAAAAAAAACCCAGCCCTTTACCAAAACACTGGCATCGTTGCCTATCCTTATAAATTATGGAAATTCCTATTGTTACTGAGAGAAGTTTCATGGAGCTCTACAAATCTCTAACATTTTGCTGTTTTCTTTCTCACGTTCCTGAAGTATTTTGCAATTTCTGTCCTCCAGTGAGCCAAAACTGATCCCAAAATGAAAGAGACAGTTGTGTAAAGCAGATTTATTCCGAAGTATAAGGTTCTACAACCAAAAAGCTGTTACCTGGTCAGGGAAGCAGTAAAAAAAAAGGTTAATTAGCAAGAGAGTACTGTAGAACATGACTTCCACAGGAGCACAAGGAACTAAGCTATTGGGATTCAATTGCCCTACAGCTCAAAGCACTGGGCGTAGGAAGTATACAGGAGAGACAGCCTGGGTCAGGAGGAGGTTAAAGACAAAGTACGGTTATGAGAAGGCGTAGGATTCCTCTAACATATCAGAGAATGAAATATAAGTATAATTTAATGTACAAAGCAAAGCGGAAGGACTGTATTTTACAGAATTCTCTACCCATGAATTGGGTAGAGAAGCCGATAGTCAAATAACCATAGAAACTCATTTCCAAGTTCATAATGAAGATAGCCCTAATATAGCACTGTGCATGCCAAGTAGGGAAGAGCATGGGGTAAGCACTAAAAAGCCCTGTGGACTAGTTTAATGCCTAACAAGATGCACTGTACGAATGCAAATTTACGGCGCTTGAAAAGAAAGGATGTGCTCAAAAGCTTTATGATACATTCATGTAGACATGACCATACCCTGACATAATTGTATGACTCCTTATGCTAAAGCCGTAACCGTAGGCCGTCAGAGCTTGTGCTTTTCATCGCACTGCACTCAAAGCAGAAAACCAAAGTTGTTCACACTTACAGAAAAATAGAATCACAATGTCTGTAAGAGATATTGCAACTACGTAGTAGAAACTTCTGTTTCCTATAGGTTTATTCCTTGGGAGGTTGTATTCTTCAGAATCAAAGATGGGAAAATTTTAGGTTTTTAAGAACTAAAACTATCCATAAAAGATCTCATATCAAGAGGACGAAAGGAAAGTCATAATATTTGGCTGTCCGTGTAGCTCTTTAACGGTGCGTACTATTCACCTAATAAGCTTTTTACTTGTGTGCCTGTGCTGGAGTTTTCCTCCACCTGCACCAGACTCACGTGGTCACTGGCCTGGGCTCAAGCAGGTGCATTGTGTTAATCGTGCCCACTGGACTACGGCAATGGCCACCGGTGACAGCAGAAACACTTCCTTCACAGCCTGACTTTGCCATCTCCAATCATGAATATAATTCAGAGGAAATTACTGGAAAAAATGGGTAAGAGTGTCACAGGGTAAACCTAATCCTGTAAAGACTTCTGTATTTATTTAACTTTGAACACTGAGAGTAGCCCTCGATATCATGCAGAGATTAGGTAAATACATTCAGGGTCTGCAGAATCAGAGCTCGAGACCAGATTCCCGTGGCCCCAGATTTCACCTTTACTTTTGGCATTTAATGCAGAAAGACTGGGAATCAGAAGCTTTTTAATTACTTTTTAAGCTTTACCAGAATGAGAGAGGATACAGGGATCAAAATATGCCTCCATATAGCTATCAACAGGTCACACCTCGCTCAGATGTACAGTTGTAACAGCTTAGAAAAACATTCCACTCTGTATTCCCCAAGCAGTCTTGAAATACCTCAAGCAAACTAGAAGCCCCATGAAATTTAATATACCTTTAAAGACAAATGAGGGTTTCAAGATACTATCAGTGTTTTTAGTAAATCCTATTTTCAATTTATCCTTCTGAGGGCAGATACACAATATAATGATCTAATTTTTCATTTCAATGTTAACACCTGCTGCTAGGAAAATGTATTCTTTATTAAAATGTAAGTATTTTATGGAATGGACATATGTGTCCATTGTGGATGATGGTTTTTATTTTTAAAATTGTGTTTCAAATGATCAGGCCCAATGTGAGGAACCAGGCTCAGGCGCAGACCCTGGACGGCTGGGCAGGGGATGGGGACAGGTCAGGACATTGGCCCGCGGGCCGGGCCCATGGCCACACAGGGCAGGGCTGTGGGGGTGGGGACAGGTCAAGATGTCGGCTGGCGGGCCAGGCCCATGGCCAGGCAGGGCAGGGCCGTGGGGATGGGGACAGGTCAAGATGTCGGCCCGCGGGCCAGGCCCATGGCCGGGCAGGGCAGGGCCGTGGGGATGGGGACAGGTCAAGATGTCGGCTAGCGGGCCAGGCCCGTGGCCAGGCAGGGCAGGGCCGTGGGGATGGGGACCAGCCTGGCTGTGGTGTCGCTGGGCCAGGGACTGAGGGCCTGTGGGGGCTGGCATGGGGCCTGGGGCCATGGGCAGGGTGGGCAGAGACAGGCAGGGCCCTCCAGGCCCAGACAGCGTGGAAGCAGTTTTGAAAACCAGAGTGCTTTTAGGACACAGACTTACCCGCTGTGACCCATTCTGGTTTGTCAGGAGCAGACTCCAGCTCATCTTTGGGAACAGCCAGGCTAGAATAAAGCAAAAGATCTTTGCAGCTGTCTCTCGTATTAATTACAGGAACAAAAAGCTGACATATAATAAAGCTTTCTTCTTCTTTGCAGGTCAGTAAGTGATTCGTTTTGAACCATTCAATGTAAATAAACATTGCTACAATCCTCAATTTTAACATGGAAAAACCTGACTGGAGGTACAGTGGAATTTACAAGAATGGCGTTTACAACCATTGAATGATGGATAAAAGGTGTTTACACAATGAACCAAGCTTTTTCTTTCCTCAGAGTATTTCTTGGTAATAAAATATACTTTTTGGTGAAGCATTTCTTCAGATGGATGCTGATACACTGAGAGTATTTTTACTAACATTTCCCTGATAAGAATAAACACAAAGGAGAATATGCATTTTTTTTTCCCACTGAAACCATGAACAGCTTAACAAGTGTCCGGCTGCAGACATATGATGACAAACATTTTCAATGATCTATCCATCATAGTTTAAAATTTTTTCAGCTCTCACCATACACATGTATATAGAAAAGTCCTTCAAAATGCAAAGCTGTTTTTATATAATCTGAAATGGAGTAGGGAATGGAATTTTTTCCTTTGCTTGCTGAGGCTCTTGCATTAGGTTTTTAAAAGATGGCACCTCTACCAGCTGTGTTATTCACAGCCGAAGCGGTTTGGATGCTAGGATGGTCTGAAATATCCTTGCGACACTTGCTGCACTCATGCTTTGCTCAGCTTTTTGACCTGGTGAACGAGATTTTGGATCTGGGGATCAGTGATAAACCATCACAGGTGAAGGCACAGGTTTTGCCACGGTAGGAAATGTGGGCAGTACCTCCCGTTCTGCATACGTCCAGAACTCCCACTGAAACCAAGGGGGGTTTGGGAAGCAATAAACACATTGCTAAGGCCTGAATAGGGATTGTAGGCTGAGATGACAGGTTGTTCCACACAATTGTTTTAAAGTTTCTGTTGTCAACTTTAGTAGAGGCAATATTTTTCTCTGAGTAATTCACACTCATTTTCCAGCTATTTTCAGGCACTAAATGTCAGCTTTTCATAAGAAAGGCAAAACTGACTTGTCCACTTGATGCCAAATAACAAAATTGACCTAAATTATGGTTATTATATTTGTAGTTTAAAAACTCTTCTTTTGTTAGGTCTATGAAGCTGAGATATTTTAACTCAAGTTTTCTTTTTCCACAATGTGCAAGTTTGCCATTTCGATAAAGACTGTGAACACCATCCATCCAAGGAGATGCACTAGGCAAATTTTGGTTCAGGGAAACCATGTGCTGTCTGACCGATTTTTTAGCCTGCTGGAGCCAGCTGTATCCCTCAAAAGAAGGGTTAAGAAACTCGATATGTATCTGATGCAAACTAGCTAACTCACTTGCTGTCAGGTGAATTGCAGCAATATAGGCAAGTGGACAATTTGACTACATAAAGCTGCCGTACTGTTACACAATCCATACACGTGGTAGACATCTCATGTCTTTTTGTACAAAGCCATCAGACTAGATTCTGGGAGCAATGTGTTCCTATTTATATGAATTAATTGGTGTTTTCTTTTTTTACAAAAGTATTTTTTGCCATGTTAATTTTTTCCTTTCAGTGAGCTCATAGTACAAACAATAACTTTCTAGGAAGTAATTGTCTCTCAGTTTTTCATCAGAACAAATTTCTGTTTGCTAAATCAACCTGATTTACTAATTAACATCTGGATCTTATGTGCACGCTATGCACACACACAATAATCCCACAATTATATTATATTAGCTATTTAAGGGCTCATCTAATTTTACTCTATACATAATCCTTGAAAATGAGATTTGCATAAAGTAATTTAAAATAGACAGGGCAAACTAGAAGTATATAATTATGTGTCACTCTGAAATAAATACATTTTTGGTTTTCAGTTTCCACAACTGAGTTCATTGGAACATAATTTAGCCTCTGAATATCTGAATTAATCATAAAATGACTGTATTCCACTGTCATATATGTACTTATGTGGAATTTACGGGAGACAGGGTCTCCTTTGTTACACTTACTGGATTACCTGTGGGGTGAGTAAACCTTGATAACATTGAAATGATCCTTCTCTAGGAGCTGGAGGAGGGGGGGAAGGTGAGAAGCACTCTCCACTCTGGTCTGTTAAACAACCAAAGAGACTTTTTCCTACCAAGATTTCTACCAGCTCCAATGTGGGGAACTTAGGCTCCTAACCTTGGTTCTCTGAATTGTATTGAAATTTTATGCTTGTAATAACCTGAAGTCTACAACATAAGTATGCCCCTAACCTTCAAAGTGAACCTCTTTTTCAGATGAACTGTTTGTCTGAGACCAAACTATGACATTATTTTTGATTCTATGATTCTATTTTTAGATGTATTAATGAATCTTCACAGACAGGTCAGAGTTTATGCGTTTGCATGATGACAATCCTTGCAGCTAAATATGCTCCTTCTTTGTTTTCTCTATCACTTTCCCACACATAGTAGATATCATTCTGTAACCTACTAATTCTGTTGCAGACTTTGAATTGCCAGTAGGCAAGCACGCTGTTCAACGTCCATATATACTAGCCATACATGTTACCAGGTATGGTGATTTTATCATGTTTGCTAATATTTGTTAGTTGTATAAGACCAACTCCAGGAGTCAAGTGATTACACAGGAAACTTAGCTTGCATAAAGAAGAACAAATTGAGTCTTCTCCACAATAAAGTAGAGCAGTTAAGTGTGTATGGATCACAGCGATACATCAGTCGAATGGAAGCTGAATCAGTTCCAGAATCTGATGGCACACACTCTGACTGTTAAACATAACCACGCATACAATATACTGATCAAGGAGGTAGTACTGATGAGTTTTCAGCACGGATGATGAATATCGTCTGAGAAGCTGGGTACTAGTTAATTATTTTAATACAGATAATGTGGTCATATAGTTTTGCATTCGTTTGACATTCATGAAAGTTATAGAGCTATGTTAAAGTTAAATGTGTTGCTGGAAATTTTCACTACCGCATCAAGCTCTGTACTTGCTTTAAAGGGCTCTTAAAGAAAAAAACCCTCAGTCCCAGGATTCAAAGGTGAATGCAGCAGGCAGTATTTTGATGATGCCTTTATGCTGGGAATTAGGAGGACTCCAGCCCACAAAGGAACGAGATTCTAGAACACCTTTCCCGAGGCTATTGGGAGAAGAAAATGAGGGCAATTAATTCTGAGGTGGAGTTGACAAATTAATGAAGAGAAGTGGGTGACACATGGATACTTCCAATACCCAGACCCTACAGGATACCAGGAGGTCCCCTTGAATTACAGAAAGTCATCAAAAATTCTAACACAAAGACAGTATGAAGAGTGAAGGGAAGGACATGTGTCAGAGACAGAAAGCTGTTGTGTCACCAGGCTTACTTTTACAAAGACTCTGGACAGCATGGATGCCTCTAGGCAACAGATCCTGTCCTAAGTTAGGCAATGCTCCAGGATGCTTGGAAGAAAATGAAAGCAATGTTAGGAAACTTATTTGAATGTTCCCCTGAACAAACAGCAAATTATGACTGCTCATACTCGAGAAAAATGGCCAGAGTGAGCAATTCAGGAGCAGTGCATAAACTCTAATACAGCTGCATAAAGAACACACTGAATAACTCTGAATAACAGACCAGCACATAAAAATCAGACTGTTTGCAGATAAATTTCAATAGGAAAAACGCAAAAAATAAAAGGCTAAATTCTCTGAATAAATGCTTTACTGCAAGTAATTTTCCCACCTCTAATGAAGAGAGTTTGTTCTAGCAGCAGACAGAATAGGGCTGTGATGATAGATGATATCTCGGTCATTTAAAGCTGTGGAGATACTCTTTTCAATACCTGATTTTTACCCATTGCTAATTGAAAATGGTATCCCTAAGTCATTTAAGATTATATGAAGTCAACCAACAGCCAGGTCAAGCAGACCTTGAATCAACACTTAGGGGAGACAGGAGCAGGCCAGCAGCTAAGGGGACATCTTTTTCAGTCCTGGGCAGCGGGAGAGGGAGCGGTGTAAGACCCCCCCGTCTCCCTGCCCCCATCACTGCTGCAGCTGCAGCTCGGCCTAAGTCCTTCGGTGTAATTCCAGTTTGACAGCTTGCATGGGTGTGAATACATTTAAGTAAAAAAGAAACCCTGCCAACTTTAGATGAATTAAACAACTGTGACACACACTGGGCCAGATTCTCTAATGCACCACAACAAATTTACAGTGCTGTGGCTGTTAAGTGGAGTCCCAGTTCATTTTTAGTACCATAGTTAACAAAGCTGTATACAGATGCAGTGATTGCTATAGATGCTAAAATGTCAAAGTGCTTTTGTCTGAGAGTGCCTTTTGCGGTGAGTTTTCATATAATGTTTTAAAACTGGTAGTCTGAAATGAGGGCCATGTTTTCATTTGCAGGTCTAGTATCAGAGTCTACTATTTGTCCTTAAGAAAGTTTTCTGATATGTCTTGATATATTTGTATAAATCTTCAAGACAGAGACTCTGTTCTGCTAACCAGTCCCTTTTTGGCTGTTCATTAATGTTTTGAAGAACATTTCCATGGAAAACATAGAACACTAACCTTCAGAAAAGTTTTAGTGTTGTTGTCTTCAACAGCTCATACTTCCGCTTTTTTATACCCTTGCTTACGTAAAGGAAAAAAAGGGGTCAAAACTTGGGAATAAATAACAATTTGTATAATGTTTCTGCAAAAGCCAATGAAAACAGAAATATCTGTGTCTGTCACTTCTTTGCTGAATCAAATATTTCAGAGAAGTGTAATATGTTACTTTTATATTTTCAAATGTCACTATTCAATAGAAAATGTCATATTTTCAGCAGGAACATGGAACTTAACAGTATCATAATGAAACTGCAGTGAACTTCTGCAAAAGGGTACAAATTTGACCTACCTGTGGTTCATTCTTCATGCCCATGACGTGTTTGGTTGGCCCGAAGGAACAGAAAGGTGATACGAGCCAGGCTGGGGACACACGGGGATGAAGCACATGTGGCTCCACTGGTTTTTGGCTACGAGGGAACCCTCATGGTTCAAATGTTATAGTAAATGAAACCTGAAATAAATGTATAATTCAAGATTAAATGTTTGCTTTTATGTAAACATGTTACCAGGTTTGATCAGCTCTTTCCTAGCAGAAAAAGAAGAAATATTAAGAAGGTGGTAAGGGAGAAGCAGCTGTGTGAAAGATGGCATCTTTTCATTCAACAAATTCTGCTCCTCTGGGTGAGGGACTATGCTCATTAGTCTTTCTTTTGGAATAGCATTTGAAGCAAAGCATCTAAAACCTCTGTGGTAGAATTGTGCAGCTTTTTTCATGTCTGCACACCCACCTTCTTCCTGATTCCAGTAATACCTTACTCTTTTTGACCAAGTGTATCTTTGGGAGCCAAAAAAAAGGAGTGGCTCTTGCATTTTGGTAAGTAGGCACTTACCAGGAAAACAGTATCACGGCACAGGCAAAAAAAGTTCTTGTTCATAAGTAGAAGGAGCTTATGCTATGTCTATTCCTCTGAAAAGACAGTCCCATGAAAAGTGTGTTTTCTGTGTTACGCGTTGTCAATAAACATGTTTCAATTGTTGAACATTGATATGATCAAACCGTGAAGAACAGAGCTTCGTACTCCAGGTTAAACTTCATATGACAAGGGCCAAGAGAAACACTTCTTAATGAACACTTTTACAAAGACCTCAAGTGAGGACTGAGAGATGAGGAGCAGTACGATCAGAATAATAGTGTCATTTTAAGGGCATTCGAGAACAGAATCACATGTATACCACACTCCTCTGAAAACTGTAGGCCAAGAATAGCAGCCTTGCCCTTCATCTGGCTCCAAATACAGACTGCTGCCCTCTCAGTTGCCCTCTGCTTTAGGCTGACAAAGGCATTCTCATTGCTGAGCAGAAAAACAGTTTGAATTAATCTGGATGAAAATTAATCATTACCGTTTTTTCTTTCAAGTTAACTTTGAAGTGGACTCATTCCCCCATTCAGTTCACTGTTTGGCGATTCAGATACTCACGCTGGCAGCAGGCAGGGAGCAACACAGGGACAAGAACAAGCACTTCGGAACAGGGAAAGGGCAGGGCTGTTCTTTTTGGCAGCAATGCTAGACTGCTTGCAGAATTGCAATGTTAAAGCATCCCATTCTGACTGTGCTGGGTTATTTCTGCTTATGCTAACAGAACCAAAGCAGATCGAGCTACACTGAACGGGAGGCTTGGACAAGGCAATCAAAAACCGTGCTGTTACAGTGGCTGGAGCGTTCACTGGTAATGAGGTCTCGAGTAGTAAGTAGACAGTTTAAAAGCCAATAGTGGCGCAATCAGTAGCACAGCTTTTGTGAAGAGATGCGGAGACCAAATCCAGATTTGTGCTGCAGCTGGCTAGCGCTGTGCTGCCGACAGAAAGCAGCTCTAAAGCTGGGCTGGCCAATTAATACAGGCAACTGGCACAGCACGTCGTACGCCATCGCTCTCCTGGCAGCTGGTATTCCTCTGCCTGGAAAGGGAGTGTAGTCAGATCACCCCTGATCTGTGACTCTCTTAACTGTCCCAGGGGCCCTTATTTGTTGCTACAATCCTGAGTCTCTGTATCTCATCTAAAATTGCCCTAAGAACAAAACAGGCGTGAACACGTACACCTCCAGGCTGCTTCTGCTCTGAGCGAGCTGTGTGCTCTTTGGCTGCGTGGATTTTCTTATTTCACAAATATGCCCACCAACAAAGAAAACTAAGAAAAGTAAATACTCTTCAGTAAAATAAAATTATTCTCTCTATTGTTTCTGTGTACTGGAACACTTGCTAAGTGATAGCTTAAAACATGTATTTGAGGGAAATGAGAAAGTGCTTGTGATTTGGAATATACAAAGCACTTCACAACTGTCTGACAATGTTACAGTGCATAGAAAGCTCACTTCCTCAGGCTCTCCGGGCAGGACAAGCCACGTAGCTTGTCATGGAGGCATTTAAAGCATGTAATTGCCCCACCTTTTTCCATGAACATGATGCATCTTTCACATGATCAAAAAGTCACTCCCATTATGTGACAGAGGCTTTTTCAGCCAAGAGTACAGGGGTTGCATGATTGATGGTTCCTTGTGTGGTCAGTGATGGGATGAGACGTGCGTCCACCCAAGGCAGGGCCCTGGCGTGAAGCCCACTGCATTGCCAAGAGCAACACTGCTGTGGGGACACCAGGGAAGGGTCACAGGGCTGCGACAGGATTCACCGCGGGGCCCCCCGGAGGGTGTGCTCGCCTGTAGCCTGCTCGCACCGCAAGGTTTTCAGGAAAGGGAAACACAGGCAGAAGGCCTGAGACTGATGAGCTGTTCCCACTGCTTCTGCAGGTGACCAGCACCAAGGAAAAATGAGAATTCATAATACAGTATGACCTTATTGTTTTCATTACCATTGCATGATGTTAAGAGGATAATTGTTGGAGGCAGCTAAACATTGCGACTTGGAGATCATTAGGATGCAGCGTGTTACTGATCCGTAGAGCTGAGCAGCATTCTTTACACTTGTGAAATCATATTATTGAACTGTCACGTGGCCAAAAGAATTTACTGACAAGAACTGATGAAAAGACGTGTTCTGTGTGTGTTTGTTAATACGGATGGTGATTCTGGGTTCATGAAATACACAGAAAGTTCAAAGTGCTCTTGCTGTAATCAACATGCCACAGGGAACAACGAAACTGAAAAAATTCTGCTCATTCCCTGTTCCAGCCTGAGAACCAAATTCTGCACTCAAGAAGAAATGTACAGTTTCCTCTGTTCGTATAAGTTTTAATCATATCTGTGCATGTGAGACGTTTTTGAATTATTCCAAACTTCTACCTCTTGATTACCTCAAATCCATACTTGCAGGAAAGGCTTTCTTTTAAGGCTACAGACCCATATCTCTACCAAAATTCTTTATATTTAAAATCTACCAATAGCCTTATATAACATTTTTTTTTACATGTTGCTATTTCTTCAGCTTTCCTACTCATCTGTCACAAACAATTAAATCACTGGATTTTTCATTGTTTGAAATAACTGGTTGCATTACCATCTGGAAACAATACATTTTAAGTGCATAATTATGAATGTTTGAAATCCCAGGAACCCAACTTTATATGCACAGGACTAGGAGGCAGCAAGCTTGGAAATGCATTGTCAGCTGCGTGATCAACAGTTAAGAGGAAAGGAGGAACAACTCTTCAGTACTTCTCCACTGCCTTCCCGCCACTAGCCTGAGAGAGCTGAAGTCAGATTTGACTGCAGAGCAGATGAGAACATTTTAGGCTGCTGTCACTTGCACTGAATTTTAATGATTGCGGTGGCACAAGGAGACCTTGAGCTGTGGCCTCTAAGTCCTCACCTTTCTTAGAGCTCACTTCTTTTACGAAGCTGGAAAATCAACTTTGCATTAGTTTCCAGGAAGTACAAAGAAATGAAGCACGCGACACAACAGGACTACGGAGTATAACAGTGTGCATAGAACGGTGGGAAATGTTTCGCGATTCTGAAACAGAAGTTGCAATATAGGATACTGAATTTCTACAAAACCAGCACATCTCAAAGATGTGACAGTTAGTCAAAACCTAGCTACAACATTAGCTATTAGCTAAACTTTGACTAGTCCAAATGGCTGACTCCATCCCCTTTTCTACCCTTTCTTTCCTTACATATGACTTATTTCACAATATAGTCATTTGCCACAAAATTTTCCAACTGAAAAGAAACAGACAGGCCCTCCATCTTTACTAATGACAGCTGCAGGTCCACAACAGCCTTGGATATCACATCAGAGCATGTCCTTTTTACTGCCAAAAAAGTTATCGAGCAACAAAAAAAACTAAAAAGAGTTCACTACATATAGGACCAAACACATCATCAAATGTAAACTCTCTTTAGCTTTGATTTCATAGTGTATGTATTCCCTTTTCCCCATTATCTTTCTGATTTTTTTTCCTTGGATCACTGCGTACTGAAAGACATTTAGTTTCTAGTCCTTTCAAGTCACTTTGTGCCAGTATACCCATCAGTCAGTTCCCCTTCTCCTTACATGGTCCATACTTATACAAGGTGGGAGGAGGAAAATCCTCAGCCATATGCACTTGAGCAGATGTCAGAAGTTTGGTCTCCATACCTTCTGTCAAAGCTTTTCTCCTTACTGATCTGATAGCACGACGGATTACTATTCAAACTAATAACTAACTCTTAGGGAACCCTTTAGTAACAGACAGCATCCTGGATTTGTGGTGTCTGTAGGAGACTATATAGTCAGCTGAGAAGCGTGGGGAGAAAAGAACCACGAGAAGTAAATTGGATACCACATACAATGGTTGATGGTAAAACCTGGGGGGAAAACAAAAGGTTCCTTCTGGAAACTAAACTTCCCATAGCTGCAGCCACAGTGGAGCAAAGCCTCAGCTGGATGTACAGCCTGACCTGACCATGCAGTCTGTGTCCCATTTTAGAAATGTCATGGGGGAAAAAAATTCTTTTCTATTTGCATTACAGTCAAGTATTACAAAGCTCCCAGACAGTTTCAAGACCCAGTGTACTAAGTAGTGGTCACACATACGTCTAAAACAGTAAAACAGTTCCTCGCCACAAAATTTTTTCTATTTTGCAAACACGCTGGTATCTGTTAACTTAGCTAGCTTACCTGTTACCGGATGGCAGTTTTCTGGAGGTGTCATAAAAGAATGACTCTTAAGGTGTCTCTAACAGAGAATAACAAAAGTGAGTAAAGGTTTTTAACCAGAGAAGACACCCGCCACTTCCTCATCCAGAGGAGAAGCAATGTGATTAAAGTCGGAAAGAGGTATTTGGTCAGTTACTGACTACTGAAATTCTAAATATATGAAATGCACAAAATATAAATTTCAGAGACTCCACATCCTCTTTGTTTGTGTTGGGAGAGACAATAAAGATGAATGATCAGATGTTACCAGCTTTGTGAACCCCATTGGAGCTCTTGGAGTCTCTTTCCCATACTATTCAGGGTTGCAATATGATTAGCTTTCTATTTCTAGAAATTAACAGAAATAAATCAAACCTTGATGAATGCATCCTACTGTCAAACTTTATAACAGATTCAGTACTAGTTGGCTGAGGAGAAAAGCTCAAACCTCTGACCTGCATACCAGTAAAACCCTGCTTGATTAAAAGTGCTTTTCCTAAATCAAGAAGTTAAAATCCACACAACCGTGCTTACCTCTGTGAAATTTATTTCTCCATTTCCAAATCAGGTTGTTTCAGGACAATAAATCATGTCTCTTCCATGCATTTCATGTCTCTTCCATGCATTTCTGTAGTGCAGATATCATTATTATTTGAATTATGAATGTATGAAATGCACATGGAAAAATCAATATATCAAATTTCGTAAAAACCACCCATGGAATAGCATTTGACACCAGTAATTCCCCCCAACACCTCAGTGCTGCGTTACCAGCAGCCTTGTACAGGCATGTAAAACCACGCAAGCTGAGGACACCTTATTGGAGAACAGCATAAGACACATGACCAGAGGGCCCTGACATAGCTAATGTAAAGGCACTAACATATAGCATTAAAAAAAGACAAATATCATTTTAAAAAAACAGTGAAAAGAAATTCCTATTCCAACCAAAAAGAGCACAAAACAGGCCCAAGCATGTGGTGGAAGGACCGACTAGTTGTATGCTCTTGAGGAGGAGCATTCCAAACTCCCTGGGACTCTGTATGTTTCACTGTATGAAGGAAGATGCCATGCACTGCACTAAGCCTAGTTAAGATGCTACTAAAAGTTGTATACAATGCCAGCAGTTTTTAAACACTTTAGAATATTTTTATAAATTTTCTTAAACAAAAACTTCAAAGAAAGCCAAGCGTTTCTGAGCTAGGAGAAACAGTCAAGCTGAATAAATGCATTTCTTTTCCTCTTCTGAATAAAATAAATGTCATTTATTGGCTCATGATATACTGACTGAGACACACACAGGAAAGCATGTGATTAAATAGCTTTTCATTTGGTGCATTGTTTATATATTCAGCCCTAATGATAATGTTCCCAAAGACAATCAATCATTGATTTTAATTTACTTTATTGTGCTAAAGAAAAGACTGAATTAAACGTAGAATTTGTTTAGCCTTTCTCTTGCATTCTGTAATAATCCAGATGAAGCATATAAATTTTTTATTTAGTGATACTAGCATGATTAAGCATTAAGACTTAATGAGCAGTGCATTTTTTAGGGCTCATTAATAAAAGTTAGAGATAGAAAAGATCTATCGGTCATCAAGTTTAGCCCTGTACTGTTTGTGGGTTTACTATATGGTCACTAATGATTTATTATTACTCATTTATATAGAACTGCTTTTGTGAGAGGACTAAGGAAACCTACCCAGCTATAAACCAAACGACATCTTTCTATCCCTAAATAGCTCATCTAAGATGTGCAAGTCCCTGCACTACACACAGACTGGATCTGGTGCAGATGGATGGAGAAAGATGACAGTTGAGAAGAACAAGGCAGAAATAATTCATAGAAGAAATAGGTCTGACAGAAGGAAGAAATATACGTGAAAGAGGCAAAAGATAATGCTGCAACAAGAAATGGGAAACTGATTTTAAAACAAAGCCATATACAACAGAAGGCACACAGATGAGTGAAGGGTCTGGGAAAGGAATTGTAGTGACTCAAGTGGGTTATTAATTTGTTTCAATATGAGGATGATAAATTACACCAAGCTTCAGGCCTGAACATTGTCTAGCTAAAACCAGACAATAGCTACATTGCAGTTATAGTATAGGTATAAGCATTTTCTGGGAGTCCATTTTGAAATGAAAAAAAAAAAACCCCACCCAAACCTAATAGGTGGTTTATGTCTCTTAAAATTACTCCTCAATAGAGCAGAGTATCATATGAGAAAGGGGGATATTCCAGCAACTGCCCCCCACTCATCTGATTTCAAAGGCAAACACATTAGCGCTGTGGCTACTCCATCCCTCCACTTCTCTCCTTAAGAGAAAAAAAGTCGTAAGCAGAAACATCATCTAGTAGCATAATAATACAGTGAATGGTAACAAAAAACAGACAAGCAGGAGCAAGGAAGGGCTGTAAATTGCACGTAGACTATAATTTCTGATAATACGTTTCTGGTTTTAATGATTAAATGAATTTGCCTTATCTGTTTTTACGTATCTCCATCTTTACCTCCTAACATACTTACTCTAAAGCCTCTAAAGTGTCCATCATTTTGGTCCCTTATAACTTGGTATGATTCTTATCCTGATTTAGAGACAGTCTTGAATAGCGATGAATAACAATGATAGTATCAGGTTTTATAGCAATGACAATGGAGTATTTAAATTAGAAAGGGAATTTTTATATCCCATATAGCTTTGGATTTACCTGTAAGTATTCTCTGCTTGACGTATTTCAGCAAGTTTGGTCCTACTGCCTCCTTTTAAATATAAATAAGCACGTTTAGTTCTACAGTTGCTATTCTTTACAGTGCTTCCCCTGGTACAGTTAGTAGGGGCATCCATATTCATAACGGCTTGTTTCTGGCCACTACAGCTGGAAACAAAGCTGCATGCAAGCCTGGAGCCACAGGACTACAACACCGAGGACGTGTATCAGTGACTGCACCATTCTGACAGGGGTTGCCTCCCCCGTAAATTGTGCACGATAAAATTGCATGTGTAAAAAGTGCATGAAATTGTTATTTTCTTTTCTTGTTCAGGAAGGATCAACAGCCAGACTTGAACTCCACCTGGTTCAAGCCACACCCGAGTTTCATTTTTAATAAAAAGCCCACAGAACTTACACCACACTGCAATGTCTGCCATCAGTGCTGAATTGCCTCAGCAGCTGAAGACGGTCAACTGGCTGGTTTGGATTCGTAACAGCAGCAGAACTCCTCTGAGCGACAGTCTCCTCTTGCAGAGCCACAGGCACCGTGGGAGTGCCCAAACTGATGGCGATTCAGTGGACAAGGACAAGGACAGCTGAGGGATGCTTGCTGCGGAGCAGGCTCTGGAGCTCCCCGCCCAGCCGGTTCTGCCAGGAAAAGGCAGGCACACTTTCTGCCTGAACGGCTGCATCGTTTCCTAAAGGTTTGCTTTAACTGGTCCGCACTGCAGCCAGCATCCCAACCTTTTGCAGATTGCACTGGGAGCTGGTAAAAAAACCCACAGCTGTGCCCTAGACTTGTAAGGAGAAAGAAACACAGCCTAGACTTTCAAGCCTAGAAACGCTGAGCATGGGCACGGCAGGGGACATGCCATGGTGTGCTCCAGCAATTGCTATATTGTATCTCCTGATATCAGTAAACCCTGTCAAATATTCCTCAATTTATTATGGTAGTACCAAGGGGCCCCAATCGTGTATCAGAGATCCATTATGAGAGCTGATACACAAACACATTTAATTAAAACTTGTCAAGACTTGTATGGACAAACAAGGGGGAATTCTTCTACTCACAGCTGTTCAAATTTCCAAGCCACATTCTGACAGAAACTAAGTCAGTATCAGGCAACAACTTAGAGCCACAAAATATTTCCTCATAAAAATAAGTGTTTCCTCAACATCAAGCAGGAAAATAAGTCTATATTTATTAAGTTAATGTAGTGATCTAAGTCATATGAATTTAAAAATTCAAAACCAGTTTATATGATCCCTGAAAAATCATGTTTATATCATTTATTATCAGATTATTAAATTTAATCTTTGCATAATTAGTTTCTTATCTTCTCCCCACTGCAAACGATTTTTAGTTTCAGAAGAACAATTTTCCATACAACATTCTCAATTCTTTACTTTCCTGCTTTCAACAGCTTCCTTAAAAGCCAGTTATTTACTTATTCAATTTCCTTTCCCTTTTGCGCAGGCAGCATCTTGAGTAATGACTCACCGTTTTCTCTTGGGCAGGTAACAAAATCCTTCTATAGATTATGGGAGCAATGAAAATCATGACAAGCTGCAGTAACTGTATGATAGTTATTGTTCCACGTTTGATGGTAGAATTTCAGTATGTATGGGCTCTGAAACTGGGAACTGATGGGAAAATTCTTCCCATTTAGGTAAATGCACCAGTATTCAACTATCAAAAAATTCTGTTGATGGGGGAGTCTGTTCTCAAACAGTAAAGAGGATCATTTCTCACACCTATCCCCTGCTACCTATCAGGAAAATAAGCAGGTGCAGAGAAGAAAAATCAAATCAGGTTGTACTTTCATGTGCAGTAGTGTTGTGGGAATGTAGAAGACTTCAGGAGACCAGAACATGGATTTTTCTGCTGGTAGCAGCACTGAGCTGTAACGGTGCTAGTTTATTAGTATCACCACTGTCAATTTAGTGAGCTAGTAGAATTTGCCATACATAATCCTTGGTGCCTTTCAAGGTGAATTGAAGGATGAGCGAAGAGAAATGGGAGAGGCAAAGAAATGTTACAGCCAGTGGCAAAACAGCTGTGACGACAGGGTATAGAGCACTCTCGCTTATTGTCCTTAACTTGTAAATGAGCCTTCAATCTTACTTTTTTTATACGTGGTTACAAGTGGGGGAAATTATACAAGTAGTTGTGAATGCCCCCTGCCATAGTTACTGCTACAATAAATTATTTACATCATTATTTAGCCTACCACAGTACCTAACAATACCAGCCATAAATCAGGACCCTACTACGCTAGCTGCTGTACACACACACAGTAAAAGTAAATCCCTCTCCCAGTGTGTTTGCACCTGAGGTAAAATAGCAAATGCCTGTTGCCAGGTTGCTTCCTGCAAACCAGATACACATTTTGAGCAGTATCTAGAAAGTGGAACTGGCTTTCATCTCATTTGGCCAGCTTTCAGGTGTGGAGTAGGCACGTAAATAACTGCACATTTGCATCGTGGATTCTGTCTTCACTGGGAAACTGAAGAAGCCGCTCAGACATCTGGTACTGCTTGGCAGATTGTCACAACACTACAGGACAGAGCTACTATAGTGAAAACAAGATATTGCACTGGCTGTCTGAAAGGCTCTGTTTGTCTTTGTCTTTCACATCCAGAAATAGTTCCGGGGATTTTCTAGGCTGTTGTCTTCCAGTCTATTGGATCCTAAACTAAAAACTTTAAATGGCACTACCTACATCATATTCATTCACAAGGATGAGGGCTAAAACCATAATACATGCTCAGAAAGTCCAATATTATTTTTTTCCTCTTTGATAAGAATCTGTATTCAAAATGTTGCTTAAAGATGCCACAAACCAATTCTGCATTCTTAAAGCGGCAGGTATGAAGAGATACCATAAAGCCGCTTCAGCCTCTACTAAAACCTTCCTTCCTCCTCTCCTGACCCCTGAAATACCCAGGAAAGACTAGTCGGATTAAACATTGCACCAAGAAAGCCTCTTAGATTAAGATGGATTTCTTTAAAAGAGTTGACATTATTTCCAAATGAGGAAAATAGAAAATAACAAACTCTGACAGGTTAAATGTAAAAACTCTATAAGGCAGGCCAATAAAAGTCTGAGGAACAATTCTCAAAACCTTTAAAACTAATAAAAAATCTTGTTCAAAAACACAAGGAAGAGGACACTGACCAGACAGTCTGTCAGGCTAACACATCACGAAGGCATAACGGAGCACACAAGGTAAGGCCACAGCAGAAAAGTCAGATGAAGATTTCACATCTGTCTTTGGCACAGAGGACTCTTCAACGTGCAGGAGCTCAGGCAGAGTCCCACACTGAAACATGGCAGCAGATGCATCACAGTATTGTCTCAAATTGAAGTGTGAGTAGAAAAAGTTTTTGGTCAGAGTGACATGCTGGACAGTAACAAAACTCTAGGACCAGCGCTAAAGGAACTCAACTATGAAACAGCTGAAATAAGCATTTGAGGGTGTAAACTCTTACTTAAAATTGCCTCAGTGCCAGCAAACACGATGTGCTTCCAGAAGGTATCCAGGGAACATCAGAGGAATAACACTGTACTGCACAAAATCATGTAACAGTGAATAGAATCAGTGGGCATCTGGATAAACCCTGGAAAACTTTTAGTACCTCAGAACACTGCTCAAAGACCGTGACCCCATTATGCCAAGTACTGCAAAAGCATGGAGCAGATTGCTTCTAGCTGGAACAACAAGCAGGAAAAGTACACAAAGACTGCTACAGGAGATAAAGTAACACTGACAGACTTTAGCAGACCTTTCAGTTGTATTTCTGAATGCTTGTATTATGGCTTGTAAGTGAAGTGTTTAACATACACAGACAAAAAAAAAAAAGCCAGGGGAAGAAGAATCCAAGGAGACGGGCATTGGCAAGAAAAGGAGCTAACTATGAGACATTGCATCTTCTTCCCTTATTTGTATTAAAGTAGTCTAACACTGGTGATGAGATGCCCCAGGCAGCATTCCCCTGGCCCTGACTCATACTGAGGTGCCGATCTGTAGATGTGACAGCCCTATTTCTTTGCACCTTACCTCTGATTCTTGAATAATGCTTAGCACTCACCACATGTCAGGGTTTCTTAAAATTTTAAAACATGTTAGAAATTTGATATTATGATTTATTCCCTTCTGTTGAGTTTTAAAACACTACATTATTTATATAGTATCATGATATTATCATTACATTATTTTCCGTGCATTTTCTGTGGAGTGCTTTGGTACTTAGGATTTGGTTCACTGCATATAGCTGGGAGTCAATACTACGACATATTTGAGAAGAGCTGATATGACTTTCATGAAGGGAAGAAATGTTTCACCTATGTCTGCCAGTTCTGCAAAGGAGTCAAGGAGAGGTATGTGAATCTTGTAGATATAACTACTTAGATCTCCAGAAGACATTCATAAAGATCCCCTTGAAGAGCTCCCAGAGAAAAAAGCTGCCTTGGGATAAGAAGAAAAGTCTCCATACAGCTGACAGGCTGACTAAAGGGAAATGGCTAATTTTCACAGAAGAGAGGAGTCTGCGTAAGAGACATATACTCAAGCTTATATGATTTGGCATATTCATAAATGATCATGAATACCAAAGTGACAAATTTTAAATCATTCACAGAAGTAAAAATGAAGGCTGACTAAGAGGAGTTTCAGAAGGAGTTCACAACACCATGCAATAAAATGCCAAATGAAATTCAATAAAGACAAATGTGAAGTAATGCCAGGAAAAAAATGAAAAACTGAAAAAATGAAAATTCTAACTTTGTAAAGTGAATGAGAAGCTCTCAGCTAGCTATTACCACTTGGGAACGGGATCTCAGAGTTATAGTAAATAGTTCTATAAAAACATTAACTCAGTGCCTCACAGTAGTGAAAACAAAAACAAGCAAAAATGACCAGTAGTTCGGAAAGAAATAGGAAAGAAAACAAAAAGATGCAGTGATGCGCTAATATGGTGGGCAGTAATCCCAGACCCAAAGACAGCATAATGGAACTGGAAAAGTGGTATCATTGGCGACAGGGATGATGAAAATTAGGCAATGGCTGTCAGGTGAGGAATATTTAAGTCAACCTGGATTCCTCAAACTGGAAAGAAGATAATTGAGGGGACTATGACCGAGATGATTGATAAAACTGAAAGAGGTATAGAGAAGGTGCAAACCCCCCACCCCAGCCCCAGGGGACAGACTTTTGGACATGATCTGTAGCTGAAATTCTTGTTGTAGGACATCATGGATAACAGAAGTTTCCGTGGTCTCAGAAAGACCAGACTAGCTTGTGGAAGACAAATACCTGAAGCACAAATATAAACCTCTGAGTGAGAAAAGGAGATCACATCCGCAACAAATGCATTACCAGATACCAACGTAAAAATCAATGAATACAATGTTCATCAGATTCATCAGTTAGAAGATTCAAAAGAAAATACAAACTTCATTTACCATTAGCTCAAGCCATATATATAAGCTTACTGTATTCACTCATGCATATAAACTGGTGGCATAGGAATCTACTTGTTGAAATCCACATTGAAACTAATGTAATTTCAGTATGGCAATCTTAGTTTTTAAGTTGCTTCCAAGACAGTTCTGTGTTAGTGCAAAATTATAAGCTTGAGTCAATACAACTAATTGAAGCCAAAGTCACTGGAGAATACGTAGGTTTTCCAAAGTATGAAAAATGGAATTAGAGTTACAGTCATTCTCTAATTGCATTAGAAAAAACAGGTCCACAATTTCAATGTAAGCGGGAAGAACTGCTTTCCCTGGAAATTCAAGCATCCAGGATCGTTCAAAGTAAAAACAAATAAGGCTGACATTGGTGTACTGCATGTAAACATACTTACTCAGGCAACTGCCTAAGAGCTGGATGTGCATTCAGTTTTGCTTCACCTGTGACAACATCCATTGCTCCTGTGCTAGACACAGAACTATACCTAATGAAGCAGCTGAAAAAAGAAAAACTGCATTGTGCCAATCTGTTAGCAGGCAATTGCAAAGACACTGTGAGTAAACTACCCTATCAAGTCCAGAGACAGTCCTTCCAGCTGTAGAACATTTCAACTACTATAAGAATACATGTTTGTGTTCCACACAGTAGCTGAATAAACACAGAATTTCAATCTTCCTGTCTGCCAATAACTAAACTCATACATGTGTATACACCAGCTTGGAAGTGGAGTATCTCTGAATGACCTTTAAAGAGTAGATGAGCACAAACATGTAGATACAGAAATGCGTAGAGAAAGGGGTTTATGTTGCTTTAGAAAGCCAAGGGTCTGGAGAAGCCTTGGTTTGGTGCTGGCCTATGAAGGAGATGAAACAGGCTCTTTAGCAAGAGTTTCAGGTAGGATGGTTCGGTGGGATAGAGAAAAATTCTCCTGCCCGTCACACGGGTTCTGTGTGGCTGTGCAGTCAACTGAACCCTGAAGGAAGCTACGCACTGTAACTCCTATCATGGAAGAATGGGTGCACTGGTGCTGGCTTTGCCAGGCTTCCTTCTGGGGATGTTCTGTGTAGTCCCAATGGAGGGTTGTCCAGAGGGCCTGAAAGGGTACAGCAGAGACTTCTGCAAAGACCAGGTTGTCTTCTATTTCTCTTCTGGCATTCCAGAGACATCAATATGCAGAAAGGTCAGAAAAGGTGGCCTCAAGACAGCAAAGTAGGTGTGCTTACAGGGCAGCGCCGGGGCAAGCATGCATGATCTTATGTTCGAAAGAAATATTCTAGAGTGCTGTCACCTCCAAAAACTTTATCCTCTTTTCTTTCAGAAATATAATTAGCATAAGATTACAACAGCACATAACACCAAGTCGCATCTGTCTTTGAAGTGCCTGTATTCCTGTTACCTATGCAATAGGATCGGTTTTCATAAGTCTTCCCACAGCAGAACTGGACACAAAAATGTAGTGAAGCCTCCACAGATTCCTACTGAGTATGTGGAGAAGTGGCATCTGGAAGCCTCTGAAATGCCAGACTTCAAGGTCAAAGCAACAGAACAACAACACACACCACACAGTGCCAGCAAAAAACCAACATTATGCCAAACAATAAGCAACAGGTACAGACATGACCAGCATCCATCCTAAGCATCCTAAGCAAAGTTAACGGAAGCATCTGTGGAAAAATTGTAATCAGAGAAAATTTTACTCCAAAAAGCAAAGTGTTGTCTTTTAAGTAAATAAGTCTCCTGTCAAAGTAAGGCAGTGCCAAAAAGATCAGTCAGAGGAGATGAGTGGGGGCAGGGGGTGGCAGCTTGCCATCTGGCAGTAGGGTTACATAAAAGTGCTGCTCTGTGCTTTGGGTTTTCTACAAGGTTTTTATGGGCACTTATGTGCCTAATTAAAAAAGATTGTGAAAGACACCAAAATGGGAACACTCTTCTAGGCACACTTGAGTAGGGGAGGAGAACCAGTAAAAAAAGAAAAGGAGATTGCAGTTGATGTCTTCTTAAGCCACAATCCTGGGACTCTAAAATGGATGCAATCTGTCCTCCTGTTTCTACATTTCCTTTTCATTGATGGCAACTCTGCCAAATCACAGGAGAAAGTTAATGGCAAAAAAGATCATCTGTTTCTTCCAACTGGTTTGTTGAGCACTTTAAAAATTGGCAGCCTGGAAACGTTTCAAGCCTGAAGGGAAAATATTCATGTACCCACACATCGAAGTGTTTCTAAAGACTGAGCATACGTAGTTCTGAACATTTCTCAGGTGATCAAAACAGAAATGCATTTCTAAGAAGCTGCTTACAATATCACAGGCGGTAGGTCAGGGACCACAAAACTGGTTGATCAGACTGAAGCATTGACTTTACAGCTAATTGAGAAGCAAAAAGGGTTCTCTAGAGGGCAGAGAGCAGAAGGAGATATTAGGTGGGGAAATTACTGGTACTGTAAGCAGCAGAAAGGGAATCCTGCTAAAAGAGGAGAGTTATAGTAAGGAATAGAGCTATACCGCTAAAAACAAAAAAGGAAAAAAGAGTTAGGGAGGATTGAATAGTAATCTGCAAGAGATAATTTTTGTTGTTTTAAACGCAAGGCATAGCAAGGTATCTGCAGATGGAATGAAGTGATCTTTGGAAAAAGACATTTACGTAAGGATGGCTTGCCCTGCTTTTTGCCCTTGTATTCTAATTAGAAAATTAAGCCCCAGATTAATTTGAATGTTTAATTTCAATCCAGGGTTGCAAAGTTGCTGACTATCAAATTTTCTTGTATTTAGAATACTGTGCCTGGTCTGTCTTTCACATACTGCTTGCTAGGCTCTGCACTGAGGGGAATCTCACCCAAATGTTTTCTTAGGGAGACAACAATCGGTTTCATAGCTAGCAGTGAATTAAAATTTAGTACGTTCTGAGAAGGATCTCTTACCTTTTCTTTCTCCAGCTTTCATATCCATTATAAAGCTGTTAAGTTATGGTCCCACAGCAGTATCCAGCGTCCTGTACATACAGATGTCCCTTTGGAGTCCTCCCCTTCCTGCAATCTGGGTGTCAGCATGTAAAGCCACCACACACTCTTCAGGACTTTACAGATATGTTAGAGAATATGAAATGGGCTGAACAATGTGGATGTGCTAACTTTGCCTAACAGTCCTGCACGTGGCAGTGCAGATCAGCCCGTAGTGTAATAATACCGCATTATGTAATATTTATAGGTCCATCCTGTGCAGCCACCCAAGGAAACAGACAAGATAGAATTGTATTTCTTACTAGATTACTCTCTTTTCCTCATCTAATGGAAATAGCCTGGAAGTGTGATAGAAGACAGAAGCCTGATTGACTCTATTGCCCATTTGAGAGCCAGGTAGCAGATATGCATCGCTCCTGAGTGTTCGGTGGAGACACATTAATTCACGAGTTTGAATGGTTTTGCAATGCAAATGTTGAGTTCCAAAATGACCAAACTGAAACAAGTAGTAAGGACCTGCAGCGTCATCCACCATAAACATAACTGACACTGGAACTGTACTGGTAGAGTAATACACAGAGAAACAGAGTGGAGAGTCAGCACTGCTGAGAGCCACAGGAGAGCATACCTTGTTTAGGTTTCATTACCTGCTGCACTGCTGATTTAAATTGTTGGTAAACATTGTTTTCAGAACCCAGAGCTGCTCCCAGGCACTGCTCCTTAGATAACATTTAATTTTTCTGCCTTTCTAAAGCAAAGGAGAATTTAATACCTCAGAAAACAGTCTAAAAGGAGTATGAATGGTTCAGCAGAAAGAAGCTGACCAGCTTGGCTTGGGTTTCCACTCCGCACTGGTTGCAGTAATGATGCTCAGAATATCATGCAATTTCTCACAGCTTTTGTACAGGCAAGAGTAGGTACCAGAAGTGGCACAAGGAAAATATTACAGCTAATGAACTACTAATGAAGAAGAAGGGCTCTAGAGTGAAATACAGAAATGGATCCAAGCCAAACATTTTGAATCCAAATTACTCCAAATGTTGTAGAGTTTTTGTTCAAACTCAGTGGTTTGACAAGCATTTGCCCCTAGATGGCTACTTGAAGGAAACCAAATCATCAAGAAGAAACTGTTCTCTGATGAATTTTGTGCAGCTTCCCAGGGGTAGACAGTGCTCATACATGTGAAAGAAACTGACTCAAAATGAAAGCAAGATATTGGACGTACATAAAACATTGTTTCCTTTAATGAGGCTCTTCTTTTTCCAAAGGCATATGAGCAGGTGTATAACAACAATCCTCCACTCCGTCACAGTAAGGCTTCAGTGAATTTCAGAGGATTCAAAATTTGGGATGGTACAAATAATTGTGATGGCCATCAAAGTCCCACTAGGGCACGTTATGGTCTGTACAGTTATTGAAACTGCAGAGCTAAAACTAAAACAGTCTTAGATACGCAATACTATTGTGTGCATTTATTTTTTTGTTCTTCATTCAGACTAGAAAACAGCATAAGGCACAAGAACTAGCAGGTATCAGATATCCCACCTCATATCCTGCTCTGGCCACCCTGTCACAATTTCCTCCAGCTGAACTGTGGTCTCAAACGTACAGCAGGCCTGCAGAATTGCCGTCCTCACCTACCAAGGGTAGTATGATCTGCTGAGGAGAAGAATCCCATGATTTTTCCTGTTTCCCATCTCATGGCTGATGGGTCTGCACTGCAGGGAAAGAAAAAGCAACCCCCATTCCCAAACCAAAGGCACCGAGAAGCCTATGTGGTGACACCAGCAGCACCAGTACTAATGCTGCCCTCAGGATCTCCTAGGACCGTCTTCTCCTTCCTCACGTCAGGCTGCAGCTACATTTTATGCAGTTTCCTGTATTTCTCCTGCATGATTTGAAGAAGAATGTGCTGCACGCTACACTTTACTATATCGACATTACCTGCAAGCACACAAATAAGCCTGTTGTATACATTTATTATGTGTCTTGCATGGAGAAGGACAAAACTGAACAGCGAAAGTTTACTTTTTAGTTTAACATTTGTGAGACTGACTCACTCTTAAGCATTATCTTTCAATGTTTGGGATGCAGAGCACTGCAAACCAATGTTCTGTCTAGGTCTGATTTGGTGTAAGCAAATGGCAGAATAACTAATACATGCAGGTAGAGCCAGGGTCCAAAACACCAGCCTGACCATATCTGCATAACATTATCTTTCTATTATACATACAACTAAAGTTTGGTCTAATGGGCGTAACAGTGAGCCTTGATCCCAGAATATGAGACCTACCACCGTGTTATACTTCTTACCAGGGATGGCTTTGCTTCACAGAACCTGTCTGATTATCTAATCTGTGCTAGTGCTGACACAACTCACAGACCAAAATCATGTTGAGAGCAGGGTGAGACAAGCATCAAGATTTTCAGATGTCTTGAACATGACATTCAGTATTTTTCAACATCAACAACTCTTTCAGTTTTTCCATGTACCTGAGTGGTACAAAACAAAGCAAATAAATACCACAGCCCCACAATATTAATAGACTCATGAGATCTGTCTCCCTCTCTTTGCTACCTGTCTTATCTTAGGAGGAGGAATAGGGGATATATCTCTGTCTGTCCCACCAATGTTCTTACCATTGAGATAGATAGTGACAGAAGAAAATCTAGAGCAGACCTTCCTTTGTGATTTTTAAAACCATGAAACTCAGGAAGAAGCAGATGGATGGAATGGAAATAGTATTGTCCATTTCCTTGATGTCCAAGTGGACGCCAGTGACAAGTGGTGTCCTTCAGGGGTTGGTACTGGGACTGGTGCTGTTTAACATTTTCATCAATGACTTACACAGCGAGATCGAGTGCACCTTCAGCAAGTTTGCAGATGATACCAAGCTGAGTGGTGCAGATGACGCACCAGAAGGATGGGATGCCATCCAGAGGGACCTGGACAAGCTTAAGAAATGGGCCTGTGTGAACCTCATGAGATTCAACAAAGCCAAGTGCAGGGTCCTGCATCTGGGTCAGGGCAACTCCCACTATCAATACAGGCTGGGAGATGAGGGGATTGAGAGCAGCTCTGCCGAGAAGGACTTCGGGGCACTGGTGGATGAAAAGCTCGACATGAGCCACCAACGTGTGCTCACAGCCCAGAAGGCCAACCGTATCCTGGGCTGCATCAAGAAAAGCATGGCCAGCAGATCAAGGGAGGGGATTCTGCCCCTCTGCTCTGCTCTGGTGAGACCCCACCTGGAGCCCTGTGTCCAGCTGTGGAGCCCCCAGCACAAGAAGGACATGGACCTGTTGGAGTGGGTTCAGAGGAGGGCCATAAAAATGATCCAAGGCCTGGATCACTACTCCTATGAGGAAAGGCTGAGAGAGTTGGGGCTGTTCAGCCTGGAGAAGAGAAGGCTGTGGGGACAACTTATAGCAGCCTTCCAGTACCTGAAGGGGGCCTATAGGAAAGGTGGGGAAAATATTTTCAGCAGGGCTTGTTGTGATAGGACAAGGAGTAATGGCTTTAAACTAAGGGAGGGTAGACCTAGACTGGATACAAGGAAGAAATTTTCTACGATAAGGGTGGTGAAATACTGGACCAGGTTGCCCAGAGAGGTGGTAGATGCTCCATCCCTGGAAACATTCAAGGCCAGGTTGGACAGGGCTCTGAGCAACCTGGTCTGGTTGAAGATGTCCCTGCTCACTGCAGGGGGGTTGGGCTAGATGGCCTCTAAAGGTCTCTTCCAACTCAAAGCATTCTATGATTCTATGTTTCTGTGATTCTATGATTCTTGTATCCCTCTTGTGTTACCTGGTCCACATGTGCACAGCTGCTGTAAGGGCTTTCTGAGATGACAGGAATTTCCACACTGGTGCATTATGCCTGCTGTGAGACAGAAAAAAAATCATGCTCTGGAGCTGTCAGATCCTACTTCCTCTGCAGCATTTTAAATGAAACAATTTTTCACTCTCTGAGTCCTTGTAAACAAGTTTTATAGTGCTTTCAACTTGAGTCTATCGCATGTTGCTGGAGAATTGCAAGTGTTTAGGATTTAACCCCTTTCTCAAAACATCAGGCTGGAAGAATGAATAAATGCTTTGTCTCTAAAAGCTTTCAGAACCTTGCAAAACAAAGTTCTTGCATGTAGCAGAACGAGCTGGCGTAAGACACCTGGTGAACAAACTGCTCACTCAAACGAGAAAAGCTCAAATGAAAAATAAATAGAGTTTTAAAGTTCTCTGTTGCATCCATCTTTTCATCTACATCCTCTGTTCATAATTGCAAACACTTCAGGCACAGACCTGTCTTTTCACATCCGCACTAAGTGCCTAATCCAAAGTAAACCACCATCAATGCACAGGCCTCTGTACTTCAACAAGCTTTAGATTAGGCCTTATATAAACAGCTACACACAGAGAAGCTCCCAGCAAAATATTTGGAAGCTTTGACTCTCTGAACTTTGCTTAATTATTGCACAGTGATCCTTTCTTCTACCACTGGGCTAGTTTTTCCACCTCTCTCACTGCCCTCCTATGCACGTATGTGCCATAGAAGCATCCTCATGAAATCCACTGCAAAGGAAAGAGGCAGTGACTGTAGGTTCACAGGGGGTTTGAGGTTTGAGGGCTCAGCACGAAGCATGGAATAACGCATATTCTCCAGCCAAAGTCCAGGAACCAGTTCACTGACTTTGGGTTTTAGAGCGTGCAAATTGTAATGGAATCTGTTCTGCTGAATGTTGTTTCGAGAACTGCTCCTCTGTACTTTTATTTATGGAGTTAGAATACTGTATTGGAAAACCGAAAGAACTCCATACCCAAATCTTGGAAAAGTCTGGGCAACGCTTGGAGGCAAATGTCATTTCTCCTAGTTAGGTCCTCAGACACTCAATGGGGACACCAAATCCACGTGAGTGCCTAACTGGCAGTTTGTGTCCATGTCTTACAATTCTACAAGGAGTGAATCAAGGTAAGCATGAAAGGCATGAACTCAATTGCACCAAAATCAATGCAAAAACCCCTACTGAGTTCGAGCCTTCGGACTGAGAGAAGGACATTCTGGGAAGAGCGTATTCTCATTTACTGGCAAAGGTTTTTGTTCCTTTCCAGAAACAGAAGCATTCCTAGTGTGACACCTAGCGTCACCAATAAGTACCTTCCAGACCCATCAGACGCAACAGACCAACAAAACAGCTAAGTCAACCGTGCTGAAAACTCAAGTAACAAAAATTACAGCAAACCATCTTAAATATGAACTAACATGTAAAATACATAAAATCCGGGGGGGGGAGGGTAAAGTTTGTTTCTATAAATAAATCCATTAAAATGCATACTGGTCATCTTCTCTACTCAGACCCAACTCTGACCTTGTCATTTCTCTGATCACCTCAGTGTATGTAATTCTCTGAACTCTGCTTATACAGCACCTACCACAAGACAGTCCATTTTTATGGAGTATTTCATGTGTCATTGTGGAATGCAAACCCATTCCTGCTGGCTTGAAAGGGCAAGAAACTACGGTGAAGCAGACTATAGAGGTCAACATACTGACTAGAGCTATTGCTGCATTTATGTATTTCTAGGTCCGCATGAAACAAATTCAAAAGGAAGTAAAGATAATACAAAGATTATGAGATGGTGTTCAAAATCTTAAATTCTCTTCAAAATCAAATCAGTAGCACCTCAAGAAAGGCGTGGGAAAATACCACTGGATCAGTTTTCAAGTCAGCAATTCAGGAAAGCCATTAATTCTAAACAGTATTTTTAATTGATTATTAATCAAGGTCTGACACTTTTACACCTAGATATACTATAAATATGATTTGTTAGCATAATTATACTGACAGGTTACAGTTTTACCTTAGTCTCTCTCTGCTTTGTCTTTAAGTTCTACAGCTTTACTGATGTTCAGACTCAGAGGATAACACTGTCTGAAAGTGGACTTCATCACTGCTGGTGTCTTATGACCAATTTTTGGTAAATGCAGGCCAAATACAAAGGGAAGCATATGTTGTGTGCCAAATTTTTGCATACTGAAGGCTAATGTGGAAGTCAGGCTTCTGGAAGCTGACTGACAGCTGGATTTCTTGACTTAGCAAACCACAAACATTTATTCTAATAGAGCAAACTTTGAACTGTTTCTGCAGAGAGGAACGATGTTTTGAGCAGGCACAGTGACTTCCACTGCCATCTCCTGGAAATGCCTCTGAGATTCTCACGCTGGAGATATTCAGAGCACTGTCAATGACTTAGCAAAGTATTAAAAACGCAGGGGAATCACTAATCTGATGTCAGTTCTCTTACAGAACCAAAACGTCCTTCCCAAATAGGAATTTTCCCAAATAAAGTTTTCATTTCAATAGAATAAACTTTCCCACAAAAGACGACTGCAATGACGAGTCCTGTGTACTGACATGTATCAGCTCAATTGCTGAACAACTGTATAGACAGCTCTTATGGCAGCAAACTTAATCACATTAGTAAAAGTTCTATTGATAAAGGTACTTGTACACCAACTCATTGCTGTGATTATATTTATCTGACCATTTCATGTAGTTAGAATACAGCAAAAGCATCAACCCCCTACAATATTGCTGCAAGCACTATGTAAAGGCAAAGAAGAAAAATATACTGCCAAATTTGTAAGTTACATACATTAAATACATATATGTATGTGAAAGTGGATATTTTATTTTTAGCTGCCTCATTGTCAGGTCATCATTTCCTGATCAACTGACTAAGTTCTTGTAGGGATCATGACTTACAAAGGCCTGGAGGAATAAATTCAAGGAAGCTGTTCTAGACACAAAAGTCAAGGCTGTTATTAAAGTGTCCCAGTGCAAAGAAGCCTGTGGACATAAAAATCTGTCTATCTGCCCAATATTTGATGGTGACAATATTAAAAATGATGAAAGCAAAAGAAAATCTCACGTTCTGGAATTGTGTGGAGCTCATCTCTCTTGCACTAAGTTAAACAGATACCACATGTGGTCCTGGTGCCCTTCACACTAGCATCATTTGTCACTAAACACACAGATCCTCCTCATGGATCTGGTTTCCCACAGCTAAGAAGAGCAAATCAAAATAAGGATGAAAAACATCCACACCATCTACTGCTGCCAGCCTGTGAGGAGTCCACCAAAATAACAAACCAGCCCCAGAATCTATGGCTTTTCAGCATACCTCAGCATGAAATTGTGATTTCCTTCTGCAGAAGTCCCATGGGTTAGGCAAGCCATGCTGGTAGCATGTCCCAGGAGTCTTATTTCCAAGGGCTGGAGAGAACACCAAGTGCTGGAAGTGTGCTGGGTGTTCTCACAAATAATTCTGATCCTCCAATACTGACAGCTGTCCATCATATGTCGAGGTGTGGTGTGAGAACTTTTGCCTCCTTCAGTGTCCTCGTCACTTCAGTGTTGAACAGGTCAGGAAACCTGTAAAGCAGGGGCATAAAGACATTTATTTTTCACCACTTGTTCCCAATGGGTCTTACTTCAGGAGGCTGTGATTCCAGCCATACCCTTTTATTTAGCTGTAAGGGAAATACACATATTTAGTTGTGGAAATAGATTTTTTCCAAGGCTATTTTAATTGGAAGTGACTTTGAAAGACACAGTAAGACCATAGCCAAAAAGTCCTTTGAAAATGTTATCAACAGAAGCTAGCAGTTTCTCATGAACTCTAAAAATCTTTTTACTAGGTTTAAACTTACATCTGTATGCAAGACACTCAGCAGAAATTAATTATCTCAATTTATTAGGGAACTGCTGGTAATCAATAAGGTGTCTGCTTCCTCTGTGTAACACATTTAGTGCCCACTGCATGGACAGTGTGGAACACATTTGCTCTTTAATTATGGTTACAACAGATTTATTCTACCGCATCATTGAGTAATCAGTCATCTGTTACCTCCATGAATTTGAAAGTTTTCTATGGCTAGTAATGAATTCACAGAGCAGAAAAATAAGACTGCTAAAGGGTTTGTATTTTCGCTGTAAGTTTGGTGTGAAGATTGCAAAAGGTAAATGAATTCTGACTTGAAAGTTTTCTCTCTCTTAACTGTTTCCATAAGTGTCTTCCAACAGAAAGCACAGCCGGTGTAGTTTTTAAATGCTTGGAAGCAAACCTAGAGCCCAAACAAACAAACAGCTCAAATTTACTTCAAAAGCTACTTTACAATACATAGAGAGTATTTTAACACAGAATATTTCTTTAAGAGAACTTCTTCTTGGGGAAAATAAGGATATTCCCAAAAGACAGGGTTCTGCCACAGAAATACCATGTGTCAGCAATGTGAAAGAAGAAGTTATTTAGAAAGCATACATGCACTGATAGTGAGTAACCACTTTTATTGCTTATTATATACAATGACACATATCACAGCCTTTATCCACAAGCTCAGTTTAACACAGGCTGAAATAATTTCTTAATTTTTTAGACTCATTAAAATTTTAGCAGGGTCTGTTTTGATAGAACAAGGGGTAATAGTTTTATACTAAAAGAGGGTAGATTTAGAATAGATATAAGGAAGAAATTTTTTACAGTGAGGGTGGTGAAACATTGGAACAGGTTGCCCAGACAGGTGGTAGATGCCGCATCCCTGGAAATGTTTGTCAGGTGGGACAGGGCTCTGAGCAACCTGGTCTAGTTGAGGATGTCCCTGCTTATTTCAGGGGGCTTCGGCTAGATGACTTCTAAAGGCCCTTTCCAACCCACACTATTCTCTGATTCTATGAAATTAATGTCAAAGCCCTAACTGAGTAAAGATGCTGTGTCAGGTGCCTAAAACATATGCTTATCTGTAAGAGTATGTTTAAATCTCATTAAGTGTCCTTTAGAAATCACAGTGCGGGTAGAGAGTTCAGCTCAGTCACTGAAATATAAATACATATTTCTGACATTCTACCTGACACAAATATTGTCAGGAAGAATGGAATATATATTTTACTTTTTCATACAGGAATTTAAGAAAAGTGTTTATGCAAAAGAAACATTTTGAGGAGTGGCATAAAACTTCTGTACTTTTTAAAACTAAACTTTTCAACTTTTTCAAATATTTTCATCATTATTTCCAGATATTTCTCTTCCCCAAACCTGACACTCATGAACATTTTTTCCCCTTCCCTAACTGTGTTTTTCAGTTAATTTACTTTTAAATGAAAACAGTTATTCAGTTCTACTGGTGTTCTAAACTGGCACCAGTTTGACTTTTCAAAATACAGAAGTTGCTTTCAAAAAAGTTTAAAGCATAATTGTCAAGAGCAGAAATCTATAAAACAGAGCTAAGAACTAAAACTTTGTCTGGATCACTGCAGGAAACTTGGCATAAGGGTGACTGATATCATGTATACTCAATAAGAAGATCTTCTCGATTTGATAGTATTAAATTACTTTAGTACTGCTATGATACGTTTGTCCTTCCTACTTATGATCCCAGGACACTGTCATCAGCCACAATACAAACTACTTTCCCTCTGAAGGGTGAAATTTTGCATTTGTGAAATGTTCCTCTGTTAGCACCACTTCCTTGTTCCTCAGTCCCAGAAAATCCTTTTCTAGAAACTCTGTGAATCCCCAAGACTAGAAGGATCAGCTTAAATAGAAATGGGCAAGAATATTAGCATTCTTTAATTTCTCGCTTTCTTCAACACATGGAGTTACATTGCCTGCCACTATCTCACACTGAATTCAGCAAAAGTTCAAGAGAAGAACCTCAAAGGACTTCCAACTCTTGCATTTCGTATATGGGTCCTTGTTGTTGGATGTTCTGGTACCTCTGGGTTGACATCATCATAGTTCAGTAGTAATATGATTTTAGTCTGTACCTGCTTGATGAGTCAAATGCTGTTTCTTTATGCACTGTTGAAACTATGAAATCACACAACAAGTGCATTCCCCCAGGATGGATCAGAAACTGCCCATCTGGCTTGCCGGTTAACACTTTGGCTGTGCATCCTGCAACAAGCTACTTTTTAAAAAAACCACTTAGATGTAGATGCCAATTTTTGATCTGGGCAAGGATTCAGTCCGAACTGTCCTGCTCCTGTATTAGTCCCAGGAAAGTGTGCCTTATGCATCTGCATTACTCTGTAGGCAGCAGTCTTTACTCTGCTCACCAAAATGCCATCCAACCTCTGCTGCGTGGCCTGTTAATAAATGCTTTGTAGTACTTTGTCCTTTCTGTCTTTTCAACCATCCTTTCCATCTTTCGTCCTTTTCATCTCTTCTTTTTTTGAGGCAAGGATGAACAAGTAATTTTTGAGTTTTCAGAGAAGGTCATGCAACAGCCATAGAAGAGAGACTCTCTACATGTTTTGGATCTGTCAAAGGACTATCCACAGTTTAGCCCACAATAACTTACTACTGATTACCTGGGATTTTCAAGCTCTAATTTAATATACTAATTTTGCCCCACTTTTGTGCAACCTGTCTCTACCACAGACCAGAATATGCAAAACATCTTTAATCCTATACCAGAAGATAAAATGTGGAAGGAGCATCCCTCTCAGACTTGTGTCAAGGCTGGAGTCAGCCACCTGTCCTTCACAGAAACAATTATTCATGAAAGAAAAATTAAATGGATGTTGATTGAGAGTTCACTTAAGCTAATGGTGCGATCGGACATTAGTGTGACTAATGGTAATGGTCCCTCTGGATGAGTTATGTGGTAATAGCGCTGCAGCTGCTTTGGCTTTGCAGAAACCAGTCAGATGGCTGAGAATCACTTCTCTGGTCTTTCTACAATTAATCTCTGTTGAATGAAAAAACAAATGAAAATTATGAGCAGTTCTGAAACTGGGGGAGGGGGGTGCGTAATTACTATGTGTGTGTTCTGTGTCAAAGTGCGCTTACAATCACTTTGGCAGTTTAGAATTCAAACAATCACTCACCAACTTCTCAAGACTTACAGTTCACATTGCGTTCACTTGAAACAAAGGCCTGATATGGCAATCCTCATTCAGCAAAAGGCCACTGTAACATACAAGTTGTATCATGCACATGCCACCCAAAAATAGCTGTGCCCCAAACCCCTTCGCAGTTCTTAGCCATGTAAATGTTACAAATAAAACCTGCAAGGCTATTAAATTACAATGTCATTATGTTATATTTCTAGTATGCTCTTGATCATTTTTTAACAAAGGATTTTTGAACCAAAACTGGCTGTTATTTTTCACTGCCCTATACTTCTGGCCAGCATGTGTATTCTCAGCATGCCAAAGTTTCATTTTCAAAAAGTCTCTGTCCCCAAATCCCCAAGTAAAGACTCCAGTAGTAGAACTCCTTTTCAGAGATTTATGGAATAATGAAATTTGTTCTAAGCCTAAGGTATGATCATTCAGTAATGACTACACTGCAAGATACTGATGGTATGGATGAGCAAGATAAACACTCTGCTTCACAGATAACATAACAGATGTCTAAACAAAACTTTTCAGGGCTACAGTATAGGTGACTGAGAAGTAATGGTGTGAAGTCAGTATCTTTTGAAATAAAAATACTGAATTTAAAAAAAAAATAGTCAAATAACTAGTGGAACAAATTCCACTGTAGTTTGGCAAAAGTATCTTATTCCCCAACGTGCTCTTACTGAGCATAAGCCTGAGTATAGTCCGGCTACATATACAAGGGAAATGTTACCTTCATGTTCAGCAGAGTGGTTTTGAAAGGAAAAAGTTCATGTAATGACCATTTTATCATCTGTCCAGAAGTATTAATTTGTATTATATCCTGACTCCCTCGCTTTCTGAAAACAGATGAAAAAGTATCAATGGAATTAGGACAGATCCGGACAGGTTTTTAGAAATATAACTAGAGACAGAAACAATATTTGATAAACCTACATTGTCTTATAAAACTTAAAGTGTCGAGGTTTCTAGTTTTCCCATAAGTTAGATCACAGAATCACAGAATCACAGAATCACAGAATCACAGAATGTTAGGGGATTGGAAGGGACCTCTGTGGGTCATCTAGTCCAACCCTCCTGCCGAAGCAGGGTCACCTACAGCAGGCTGCAGAGGACCATGTCCAGGCGGGTCTTGAATATCTCCAGAGAAGGAGACTCCACTACCTCCCTGGGCAGCCTGTTCCAGTGCTCCATCACCCTCAGAGGGAAAAAGTTCTTCCTCATGTTCAGACGGAACTTCCTGTGCCTCAGTTTGTGCCCATTGACACTTGTCCTGTCACTGGGCACCACTGAAAAGAGCTTGGCCCCATCCTCCTGACACCTACCCTTCAGATATTTATAAGCATTTATAAGGTCCCCTCTCAGCCTTCTCTTCTTCAGGCTGAACAAGCCCAGCTCCCTCAGCCTCTCCTCATAGGGGAGATGTTCTAGTCCCCTCATCATCCTTGTAGCCCTCCGCTGGACTCTCTCCAGTAGCTCTTCATCTTTCTTGAAGTGGGGAGCCCAGAACTGGACAGAGTAGTCCAGGTGAGGCCTCACCAGGGCAGTGTAGAGGGGAAGGAGAACCTCCCTCGTCCTGCTGGCCACACTCTTCTTGATGCACCCCAGGATCCCATTGGCTTTCTTGGCAGCCAGGGCACACTG
>Ga0065711_1001830_pt1 | contig 38923 bp, 22 predicted proteins | sample Hoacrofraction12_FD_59098 | JGI IMG/M metagenome (GOLD analysis project Ga0065711, IMG submission 59098) | Hoatzin crop microbial communities from Cojedes, Venezuela - Epithelial fraction 12 v2 (version 2) | ecosystem: Host-associated > Birds > Digestive system > Esophagus > Crop | place...
TTCACTGGAGATATTCAAGACCCGCCTGGACGCAGTCCTGTGCAGCCTGCTGTAGGTGACCCTGCTTCGGAAGGAGGGTTGGACTAGATGACCCACAGAGGTCCCTTCCAACGCCCAACATTCTGTGATTCTGTGATTCTGTGAAGATCTTGGAGGACAGACTGAGATCTGAATCCTAAAAACATTCAGCCTACTGCTGGACACCACTGATGGGCAATGTTGCTGAATTTTTGTGGACAACGACTCCCCTTCCTCTAAGTTCTAAAATGCACTGTACATCCAAACTTGCCTTCCTGAAAAAATTATTAAAAGATGAAAGGATAGCACAGGTGGTAAAAGTTACCATTTTATTCTCCTTATGGCTACGACAATGGCAAGCACCTTAAAGGGTGTACACACCAAGGAGAGTCAGTAATTTAGCAGTTTGGTTTTGTACACATACTGAAAAACTTCAGTTCTTTTGTTAATCTTGTCATTGTTCAATCTATACACTTACAGTTCTTAAGTACTTGAAATAAATAGGAATAAATAGATTTTATGCTGCTTTGCTGGACTGTTGCAACTATTTTGTCACAAGAAACATCTGAATTTGGGACCCGCAAATTGCTGAATACCAAAATATCACAGACAGTTCAGGGGAAGCAAAACTGTAGCGGAGCCGTCGTTCCTTCTACTCAGTTCTCATGTTGCCTGGACTTGGGGATGTACTTGTGACACAAGTCAAAGCAGATGAAGGGTTGCTCTAAGCTGAGCCTGGTTGCCTGCCAAAACAGTTCCCAGGAGACTCTTCTACCGGGTGAGAATTATGGTAGTCAAGCGCACCACTCTGTGATAGCTGCAGCTCTTCTGGACTGGGGGTAAATAGTTATGAGGCAATGCCAGCTTGATACTAGGACAGGGTTTCTGCCGTTCTGGCGTAAGCTGCTCCCTTCTTAAAGAAGCTTTACAGTCACATTGTATGCTACTGATATCACTGCTTGGATCTGGCCTAATAGCTTTAATTTACACATATAAATTGCTGAGTCTTTGAAAACTGCAAGCCAAATTTGTATTCCATATATTGTAGCATAACATATGTTCTTCTGTGATTTAAATGTCACTATTTAAATATCACTCAGGACTGAGGGCAGTTGGCCTGGGATGTCTCGTAACTCTTGGAGAACAAAGGGGGAGTTGTACAACACCAGGAATCTACCATCGTGATGGAAAACTTTGGCCTGAACGCAAATGGACACCTCATCTTCATCCACATAATGAGATCTGACCAATTTACCCATGAACTATCTGGCAACACAAGAATTGCAGGATCTGTTTGACAGACAAACAGACCTGTCTTTTGTTTACAAATGCCAAGACTTCTGGATCCCTGGCTTCAGAGATACTTGACATGCAACAGGGTGCAGCTGTGGCCATCCCGAGGAAAGCAATGAGATGGGTGTTATTTGAGTACACTCTCAGCAAATACTGACTGAGAGTCCTGTCCTCTGGATAGTTACGGCTTGACAGCTGCTATTTGTTAGGAGAAAAATAGCAACTGTAAAGCTGCTTGCTACTTTGTTTACCTGAAGCTCGGCAGCAACTATGGTGCTAGGGTATTAAAAGACAAATTTTTCACTTAATACCTCTGACCCCAAATCACTAGGGACCAATTGGTCAGATTGCTAGCCATTAATTACCAGCGTGTTTTTGATGTCTTGGCCACTGCTGAGACTAAGCACTATCCAAAACTGTTATGATGCTATATTCCTGGCGTTGTATTAACAGAGGACAATGCTGATTTTGTATATGCAGATTCGCAGCTCCTACCTGTAAAGTGCTGATGTGGACCGGAGTCCCTGTGCCATTCACAGTGTTCTTCTTAGCAGCATTTCCACCCTTCCCTTCTGCTTGCTCCGCCTTGGCAATCTTTGCTTTTTCGGCTTCAATTCTCTTGGGATTGTTTAGCATTACCTGAACCACCGCATACTCCACCAGCGATGCAAACCCAAAGAGAAGGCAAACAATCAGCCAGACATCTAAGGCCTTCACGTAAGACACTTTGGGAAGTTCAGCGGCGAGAGTGGTACATTCAGATGCCAAGCTGAGCACTGAGAAAATACCTACAGAAAGAAAAACAATATATTGGTTAAAGAAAACTTACCCTTACTGACACTGGCTGTGCTCTTCCTCTGAACCAGACAACACCAAGTGATGTTTTGCAACAGCGAATGGGACTTCACAATGCAGTCAGTGTATTTTGCAGCAGGTAGACAAAGTGAACATGCCTTCAGTTAATGAACAAGTTACATGGAATACTCATGTAGGATATTGCAGTTAGTGATGAGTTATTAACAATGCGTACCTTCATTTTATAAATGGATAAAGAAGTAAGTGAGGCTAAACTGGTTGCTGTGGTTTTTCTGCTTCATCACACATCACAGAACTGGGACATGGGCCTTCCGGAGACTTATCCTGTAATGTGCATCTATGTCTGGCAAGATGGAAGAGGAATATATGATACTTCAATCGAAAGACTCCAAGTCCTTTAAATTAGACGTGAAGAGCTACCGTTGTCCCAGAAATCTGAATTGTGCTACAGCAGGGGCAATGCTCTGAATGACCCATCCACAAGTGTGATACACAAATCTTTGGTGAAAGGGAAGTTTCTGCTAAAGAGCAAAACTGTACCAGCACATTAAAAAGTCTGTGTTCCCAATTCACTGTGAAGATGGAAACACTGAGGTGACTGAGGGTCCGCAATCATTCCCTGTTTCAGCTTCCATGATCTAGAGGAAGCTTTCTAGATAAAAGGCTTTCCAGGAAGCCCTTATCATGAAAAAAAATACATCTGCAGAGGCTGTTGAAAGGTCACACTCATCGTCAGACTCTGTTTCAACAAGCAGTGCTCCTCACAAGGCTTCCAAATGTCACCATCAACACAGGGCTCACATTGCAAGAGACTAAATACAAGCCTGATCTCAAAGAGGCTCCTATGAAACGGCCAAAGTAGCGTGAACAGCTACATTTGGAAAAAGCTAACTTTAGAAATGGCTGTCATGTGCCATCAAGCTTATTTCACCCTCCCCAGTTCAGAATGTCCCATTTTGGCTTTGTGAGCCCTAGCAATAAATATCTTCTTTGGTTATGAGCGGGTGACTTCATAAAACGTAATTGATGACCCTAGAAAATGTTGGCTTGAAGGAGATACTCAGCTAGTCTTAACTATGTTTCTTATATTGCTCATGTGTGCTATTCAAAGCATGAAAAAAATTTTAATTCATAGAGAGATCATTTTCTTCAGATCCATTTTAAGTAACTGAGGATGTGAAAATGTTAATAAAACTGAAAGTTTATTGACCTATGAAAGTATTAAATTCTAGTTGATCGTAAATAAGAACTTGTTAATTTGCTGCTGTTCCCATTTGGATTTCAGTAAGATTGATATGATAACTTATTTGGTATTAATCTCAAATGGGCAACTTACTAGCTGCCAAAACACTGAGGAGAAACTGTAAAGAAATCATTACATGATACAATTTTAAAATACAGGATCTTACAGTATTTTATTTTCAAATGTGCAATAACAACGTATCATTGCAAAACTGTTTTTTTTTGTCCACTGAGATAATACAGAATGGTCAGATGTGCTATGTGAGATCATAATGACATGGCAAATACTGAATAAACAAACCTCAGTGTCCACTCCAGCTTATTTTCGATCTACTGTATCTGAAGCATTCAAGTACAAACATGCCCATAAGGACAGAAAGTCAGCACAGAATAGTCTCCCTTTTTATAAATGTATTTTCACTTACCAACACCAGCTGTCTTGGGCTGAACACTAATTATGGATCATAACGAACAGCAATAACAAGTACAAATAAGGCTGTATTGCCTCCCAGTATATAAAGGACACCTCTGCCTACGCCCAGCTTTCTGTTCATTCTGTAACAGTCTATTGTACCAAGTATCACACTGGGTCTATGCTAAACTTCTGAAAGGCAGCCTCTACCTTTACCCTGAATAATCAAAATTAGCCAACGATATGGACTGGCTCAACACCTTGGATATTGTAATTTTTTTCCTACTAACTTTAAAAAAGTTAATAATCTTAATATGTGAGTATTCTCATGCCTGCTGCTTAAAACATTTGTACAACCACTTTGTAGAGTTTAAAGTACTACATCTTACAATCTTGGATTTAATTCTATAAAACTAATTCACTAACTACTAGCTGAAAAGATTTTAGTGAAGCTTTCATCATTTTTTTCAGTAGAGCAATTGAGGTCATCGTGACCTGCCTCTAATTTCCATTTGCTTGGATTCCTAGGATGAAAATTTCATTCTTAGAGCCCGAGAAATTTCTAGACTTTCAAGGTAACAACAAAGTGAGACAGAAGCACAGGAATATTCCATTAAGCAACAATTTTCTGCCATATCAGAGTTGGCATGGCCTTGGAGACCCTAGTACCAGAGTTGTAAGCCGCATCTCTGGCAGCAGCAGCACTAGGTACCTACCTAACACGGTCCAAAGCCCAGGGCTCAAACCAAGTGAGGAGAATGAATAAATAAACTGTAAGATTACTTACTAAAAAAAACAAAAAGGGAGCAAAAAATCCCTGTTTTCTTCTCAGGGAGCACTAAAGACAGGGACAGAGCTCCTTCCTCTACACTTGCAAAGTAAAGGGAAAGTTGGCCTTTCTAGGAAATACCCCTGCATTTTTACTCCTACTGTGGTATCCCTCTTGATGGCAAAGTTCAGCTTATCAGTAAGGCTAGTTAGCTCCCGGCCCTTTGACTGTACAGAGCTACTTTTTAAAAAATATTGCCTAAGGTTACATATGGATAATATCAGAAAGTGTCAGCAAAGCACTTCAGCATGTGCTGCCAGATAAATATATCTCCCTTTATTGAATCCATCAAAACTTACTGGCCTCAGCACTATCTTCTAGCAGTGAATTCCACAGGTTAATTATATGCTGTACAAAACAGTATTTTCTGGTTTATATTACTGCTTTCAAAATGTCTGGCTTCATCTCATTTATGTTATTGAAAATAGGTAATATTCTGTCTTCCTTTCCTTATAATTTGATATCTCTAATACATTCTCTTCTCTCATTAAACTCCATCAAATAAAAGATATACTCTTTGCCAATCCTTCTTCATACCACAGTTCTAACATATATCTTTATGTCTTCCTCTGAGACCCTACGTTTGTTACAATTTTATAAAATTAAATGACTAGAACTGAGACAGATCTGAGGACAGGAGTGATGGGGCAGGGGCATGCCTGGCCTCAGATCTAGCTGCCCCTTGTACGTGTGGAACCTATCATCGCTGCTCCAAGCCTTCAGCAACCCTGTTGTACCCCCACCTGCACTCAGGACCAATGCTCTGTGCTGTCAGGCTGCTGCGGGTGGACAGAAGTCTGATCCCTACAGCTCCAGGGAAGATCTTTTTCTCTTTGGGAATCACACAGCAGTGAAGGAAAGATATGAATTTTTCAAACAGATACTGGCACAATGTCCACCTGTAAAGAACTGGAGAGTCCTCTGTTGGGCTCATTAAAAGGTGAAACACCAGTGTCTAATTAGAAAGAAGCATGCAGGGATATCAGCCTTTATGTCGCTTAGCCACAGCGGTCCAGGTACCAGTCCTTTGTGGAATTCCCTACCACCAGATGATCTAACTGGATGAAATGTTACAGGGCTTGCAACTTATTTAGTTCCTACATGGACAAAGGCTTTTTCTTCAAACAAATGTACATCCTTCTCCTAGAACATTAATCAGCCTACAGATACATATTCTGCTAGCTGGCTTGCAAAGTATCTTTTATTCCTAAATCACCTGGAAACTTCTGAGATGCCTAGCCACGGGGTGCAGTAGGCCACTATATATAATTCTAAGGATAACTGTATTAAGATATTTTTAAGTAAATCTGAAGTAGCTTCTCATCTGATGTGATCTGTATCTAGCCATTGAGAGTGTAGTGGCCATTGGTAATGCTTTTTGGGGATCAGGTATCATCCACTTGACACAGAAGTATTAATCTTGTTAGATTTCAAGGTCAACTGTCTTCAAGGATGTAGCTAGAATAGTTAGTTTGTCGCTGCCTTTCAAACTGGAGAAACATAAAACTTACCCCAGTGACAGTGCTATCAACTTGTGCTACCAAATACTGACTCGTCGCTAAAGGATGGTCAGATTTAGCAGGTTTTGCTTTGCTGGGGAGTCAGGAAATGTCACATAACTAGGTCAATGGTTCTTATCTTTAAAAATGCATTATTTTAGAAATGCTAATACATAAAAGGAGCCAATAAACACTTATAATATATGAAAACAAATAAACAATAAATAAGTATGCATGTTTAGTCATAAAGCAAGACATCCATGTTACATAAATCAGCACTACATCTCTTATAAATCTAATACATAAATAATAGGGCCGTCTGGTCAGCTATTTGAAGTGCAGGATTATGAAACAAGAAATACAGCTCAGGTTTTGATCCCATTGGTGCTCACTACATAAAAATATTTCCAGTTCTTGTTTCTATCTTTTTAAGTTAAGGCATGCTACGTTTTCCCCACACTGTTTTTTCTTAGACTGTCTTCTGTTGTGCATTATGGAATGCATCCTTGCTGCTTTTCAAGGCAAAAGATTATATTTGTTACTTGCTATCCAACTGATACAGATTGTGACTCCTCCCCAAGTAACTATTAATATTTTTAAAGGTCAAGAAGAATAAAGCTGATTTATATTCTGAAACAGACCCTTAGAAAAAAGAGACAGTAAACATAATACTGTTTTTGTTATGTTTAATTAGAGCAAGGTAGCCAACACTGACTCAGAAGCCAAACGTAGCACTCTGATCATGGTTCTCCAGTTTTTTCACAGCTCGTGGTTCATTTTGGCTGTCATATCACTGGAGGAGGAAAAGGCATGGTAGATGACTTGAGACGGGAGCAGTGGGGCTCCAGCCAGGGGGTATGTGGACACTTCTCCACCTAACAAAACTCAGCAGGCCCCCTTCCCACTCCAGCTGGCTCGTAACACAGGGGTTTCAGCTGCCCACTACTGTAAGACCCTGCTGATCACAGACACGGACTAGTAAGGTGATGTGGCCGGCCCTGACGCGAAGGGTCTCCAGCGCTTCTCGACGCACGTGAGGCTGTACAGGGCTCACGTCGTGTGGGGATGTGGAGGTTCAAGTGCGGGTGAGAGGTTTTTGAGGAAGGCAGGGTGCTGGAGGGATTCTGTAGCTGCACTCACGGGGTCTTGAAAACAGATGCCATAAACATCCTGGGACACGGAAAAAGTTTAGAAAATAAGGGGTATGGACTTGTGGAGGAGTGCCAGTGAAAAGGGGTGTATGGGGAGGCTAGAGCATGGGGAAGGAGAGGTCGTGGCATGGGGACAGGAATCCAGATGGGAGAAGTGTCAGGATGCAAGAGCCTGGCTCTGCATTTCATTGAGCTCTTGGGGTCAGCAGGTTTGGCCACCCCAGAGCTGGAGTCCCATGTACAATCCAATTCGTCAAGATAATATTGTTTTGATTAACTCGATGTCCTACTAACTCATAATAAACGAAGAGCCTGCCTACTGCGTTGTACTAAGCAGCATGAAAGCATGGGCCTGAAGTACTCTCATGAACTGAGTCTCTAATGAAATAAAACCAATCAGGTAACAAGGATGCTAATTCTCTTCCAGATATCATTCTGTTTCTATTACTCTTCAGAAAAACTGCTCCAAGAGGTAGTTATTTACAACCTTACTCATCTTTCTGCTTTCTTACTGATTATTCAGATGTTCAAATTCCTCTAAACTGCACATTGCCACAGTGTCTGCAGCATCACCTGTACATGGATAATATCATCTTTGTCTGGGCTGAGAGACGCACAGACAGTGTGCTTGTAAGTGCTGGAACCATTATCAAGCAAAGCCTAAATGCGGAGGTGGATTTTACAGGACTAGGGATGAGCAGGTTTCAGTGAAAATGATCAGCAGACGATGGAAATGAAGTTGCTTTCAGTGTCCAGTGTCATGTTGTCAAAGCAACTGAGAATGGCTCAATGGCATTAAAGTGGATTGTGATGGTACGTGTACGCGCAGGTTACCCAGTGGGACTCTCGCAGCACTTGCATCAGGATTGATCCAAAATGACAGCCAGGATAGAACAACAATTAGCAGTGTAGGAGCATAAACACCCATCATGTAAAATCCAACTTGTCTTCTTAAAGTGAAGATTACTTCTACACAAGTGTAATAACCTTTAAAAAAATAAATGCATTAATGTTTAATGTGCTTTGCAGGTCAACCTCTTCAGATCTGTATCTTCTAGGCCTTTTTCTAGTTAAGAGCAAAAGTTCAATGATAAGATTTTCTTTATAAAAAGGCAAAGAGTTCAGTTCGGAAAAAAACTGTTCAAAACACAGAGCGATATAAACTGACCAAGCATGGCCGGGCATGTGGTACTCTCTGTGCTCTGTAAGGCACCCTCCGTCTTTTCACAGCGCATCAGTAACGGGCAATTCAAGTGACCCCCATCTTGATGCTGGCTTCAAGATGCAGTCCAGATAAAACCAATGTGTTCTAGCAGTCATACTAGCTTAAGCTCATCTGAAAATCCTATTTAGCATTCCTTTGTGAAAAGGATGGAGTTAAGAAATATTAGCGTAGGAAGTTTAGAATGGAAAGAGGTGATCTGAATGTGACACTAAGCAGAGGTTCCCCTAGTACTGAAAGATGGTACAGGTGACTTCTATAATTGGTTACAGACTTCTTAGAAAAGACTCTAAAAACTCAGTAAATTTTGAAAACAAGGAATACAGCCACAAATATTTTAAAATGAGGATGTAAGTCACCCAAACATTTAAGATATCTGTTAAGATGAATTCAATAAAAAATAAAGCTGCAGATACTAGAGGTTTTGCTGGAGACAGGAGATGGATCAGGAAGTCCAACAACCAGAAAACAAATTCTGTTCATGTTTTCACTCAGTTAGCAGAACTGGCATTTTTATGTTAATACTAACACAAATGCTTTGTAAAAACAACTTCATAAACTATTCTATCACAAGGAAAAGGCATGTCTATGTTACACTACAACAATTTCAAAATTCAGATCAGGTTATATCTATAAATAAAGTTGATGCAAAGCTGATTTACAAGATAGAAACTGTCAAAAATATACATTTTTATCTTCTCCGTTTGATCAATTACGTGTCATAGAACAATAAGCCATCTTAAAAGTGCTATTTGGGCATGCAATAACCAAACCAACAAAACAATAACACATTAAGGAAAAATTTCCTTGTGTAGAAGACACTATAAGGTATTCCACAGTTGCTCTTCCATGATCTGTTGTCAGACAAATTTCCTCGCAATAATTTCTGAGTAGTTTCCAGATACTTTTAGGTTTTATTTTCAAATTACCTTCAAAATCATTATTTTTTGCTTTATGACAGAAATGCATTATGTGTGGTTTTGTATCATCTTTCATCAAGCAGAGAATACTATCTATTGCCCTCACCCTTCAGCTCGCGAGGACCTCTTTGGATCTGTCCTACATTCTGATAAACAAAGAGTAGACAATTTGCAAATTTAAATATTAAATTTATTGCCACAAAAAGTCACCCCAAATTTGTGGACCCTTTTTCTCCTTAAGTAGGTATGATAAAACATCAGTTGACGTAAACAGGCAGTAAAGACTAAGTTTTTTGCAACTGGCAAGAATCTCCTACATAAGCCTTTAATTTTGAAAATTCACTTGTACATGCAACACTGCCTCTTGATTATCTGACAAATCCTTAACTGAATTAATTTTAACCACATGTGGAAAATCTTTAAAGTCAATCAAACAACTACTGATTACTGAAAACAAACTTTAAAAGTACTTGAGAGTACTAAAATATTCCATTCACATTAATGAAATATTAGTTCCTGTCCTGATTAAGAGATTAACACGGATGTTCTTAATTTTCAAACAAAAAGGATTTGCACCTACTTTGACCATTCTCTAATGTTCTTTCTTTAATGTTCCAAACTCATACACACACACAAAATGTGACCATTTTTCTGACCACTTTCCACAGTGTCATTTCAACTTGTGGTCACAAGGTGCTGAAACTTGAGAGAACACTACTGATTTTCTTTTCTAATTAATGGTAAAGCATACAATTCTTAGATTTTTCTTTAAGGTTCATAAAAATACATAAAATGTCTGAAGATTTTTTAGATGTTTAATTTTAGATTTAGGGCAAAACTCAAAATTATCATGATAACTTCAATAATAAGATATCAATCTCGAGTAAGTATTTCCTTTTTCCCTCAAATAGAATGCAAGTCTTCCAATTTTCCAATTTGTATGAATTTTATTTGGGAATCTCAAGTTCTACCCCTTTAATTTTTCACTACTCTAGAGCTTATTTTTTTCAGTGAATTCATTGTTTCATTAAGAATAAAATATTTTTTTCACTGCTAAGTAAGCTTCTACCATATCCACACTTAGATTGAATGCAATCACTGTCAGTTGGCTATGCTCTCACAAATGCAGAATTTTCCTGAGGGAAGCTAATTTCATATTATTTACAAAAGGTGAATCACCTGAGATACTGAATGTCGTAGTTTAACCTGGCAGCCGGCAGCTACGCACTAGACAGCCGCTCGTTCACCTCCCCCGCCTTTCCCCACAGCGGGATGGGGCAGAGAAATGGATGACAGCGAAAACTTGTGGGTTAAGATAAAGGCAGTTTAATAAGGCAACAAAGGAAATACTAATATTAATGCTACTACTGCTGATAATAATAATGAGATTAATGAATATGCAAAAAACCCATATACAATAGATTTCTCTCACCCCCTGACAACTGATTCGCAGCCCCAAAAAAAAAAGTTCAAACTCCTGGCCAAGAAAGAATTCAAAAAAACCTCCTGGAAACCAAGAAGAGCCGATAGCTCTTTTCATAATAGCTCCCATTCATAAACTGAGGATGCCATCCATGGCATGGAACATTTCCACTGGCCAGCTGGAGCTATCTGTCTGGCTGTGCTTTCTCCCAGCTCCTGCACACCTGCTCATTAGCTGAATATGGGAGACTGGAAAAAGTCCTTGATTTCTTAGTAACAACTAAAACCACCAGTGTTATCAATGTTCTTCTCGCACTAAATCCAAAACACAGCAGCTACTGGGAGGAAAATTAACTCTCTCCCAGTCAAAACCAAGACACTGAATTACATCGTTAGGCTAAGAACTCACTCATTTTGCCGTTAAAAACCAAACCTCATTTCAATTTCTATTACCTCTTTCAAGATAAATTCCTTAACTCTGAGATCTACTACGGTTACCTGAGATCTCTTCAGACTTGGAACCTAGTTCAGGAGCAACTGCAAGTGACAGACCCTTGACTTCAGCTGAATAGTCAATAAGAAACTTGTTCAGTTCTGATCTGAGGATCCTCAGAAGCTGCAGAACCACAGCCACCCTCACTGAGTTTTAATGGGAGATTTATTCAGATAATGCAAGCGCACTGACTAAAATACGCCCTGATGACTTCTGTTGTTGTAGAAAGTCTTGCGGTTACCACAGTATGTGAGTAGTTTGGATATAATTACAGGCAAGAACCAATCTAGGTAAAAAAGATAAACCATTAGAAGCCAGACTACAGAAACCATTGGATAAATCTGTGCCCACACTCAGAAAATAATCATAGGATTGAATAACTACAGGGCTGAGGAGTGTAAGCAGCTTTCTGTAATGACAGACTTTCTAGAACATTTAGAGAAAGGAAGAACCTGCAGGGTGAAGCATTTGAAGATACACTCTGATACTAGTCACTTCTGGAACAAAAGCTGAACCAGCAAACCAAAATTATCCTACTTTGCTGCAACTGGCATAATTCTACATGAACATCCTATCAGATAAGATAAGCATTTACAAACATAAAAATGTATTAGCACTATAGAAACAAAACAGTAACATCAGAAGACATGAAAGCAAAACCACTAAAAACATTTCATCTCATATTCAGCCTGGATGTTTCCAAATTTGAATCAGTTTGCAGTAATTACATGTGGTAGTTAATGTTATATGAACTACTGGTTTGTTAAACGTTATCTGTTTTCTCCCCCAAAATGCAAGACATGAAGTGGCATATTAACCATTAAACTTAAACAGTAATTGAAGGAAGCTTAAAGTTTTTTACTAAGAAAGTCGCTTGTATTACCTACCTGTGCCTTTATAATACTTGGTACAGTTACCATATTCAATATCCTCCTTTTTAATATCAAACTGAGGCAGAGCAATTTTCTCTAGCTGTACAGGATCTCCAGACTGCCAGATAAACCGTAAGTCATCAGTTGTGTAACCAACTACGAGAACAAAATAATAATAAGCATTTAAACAACCATCGCAATCAGAGTAAACTGTGCAAGAAAATCTAGCATATATATATCGTATTTCTTTCACTCTTTCTTTCTATTTCCCATTCAAAGAACTAAATACAAAAATGAAATAATCCATAACCGAATTTTTATGTAGGCCTAAATTAGGACTTGGTGGGTGGAGCATTGCATTATCAGCAATACTGCACTGTTGAAGAGGTGTTTGTTACAGTGCTTACTGTTTAAACAAAGCAAGCAAAGCTCTGTTCCCCACAGCTTTGAAGCCTCCATATTCATTCATACTCTACTTCAGCAAAGCATGAAAATATACTGAACTTTAACAGCACTCACAAGTCTTAGTAACTTCAAAAGTATTTAACAACTCAATTATGGTGATGAATCTTGGCTTTTGTGTAAAACAACCTTTCTGCTTAGTTGTTCAGATTAAAGGCCTTGATACACAAGAGCACTGACATTCAGGAAATACTTGACCAGGAATTTAAGTAGATGTGTAGTCCTACTGAAACCAATCCAGTGCCTTCCTGATCTCCTGAGCACAGACAGACTTCAGTATATACCTGTCTAAATCATGATATACACAACACCACCAAATGAGAAGCAGCAAAAGTTAGGCTCACAATATTAAATCATAAAGCAACAACAATTAAATGTGCAGTCATAATCATGAATTTACATGCCATTTTTCTGCTACCTTCTGTTTATCGAGGATTAATTTAATTCAAACAGAGATAATGTGTGTTATATGGGAACAGAGATGGGGAAACATAAAAAAGATGGAGCTGGAATGCAATGTTGCATAATTCAAAGCCTCTGAAAAATGTTTAAAGAACTGTTCTTTTTCTGAAGGCTTTAGACAGATTTTTTCACATCTTTAAAAAACAGCTGTGATTAAAAAGGTGAACTGTTCATAAGCTAACTGATACATACAGCAAATCACAAAACTGCCCAGATCCTTTAAGATAACAATTACTGGACAGTGAAAACTTTGTCTACAGGGAATGTGTAGAGATGGGGATCATAACTGCAGATACGAGAACAGCTTAGTAAAAAACGGTGGCCTGTTTTGGTTTGGAAGTCTAGTAACTAGAAACAAAATATTGATTTAAAAATATCTTTGACTAAAACTGCCAATGGCTGACAGTGAAAGCAAGCCGACTGTTGGAACTGGAGGGACAGACAGAGCCGTGGGTATCATTCTCACTTTTGCCAAGTGAATTAAAATGTAGAAGAAAGTTTAGCACACACTGTCTTTACAAAGGAGCAATTTCCCCCTGAATTTGAATATACCTACTTATCATGGAGAGACAATAAGGTTATTTAAATAAAGTTATTGAAAAATTTTTTATGAGTAGTTCTTCCTTGAATAACTATACTTTGCAATGTGTGTAAAGCAATCCAGACTGAGAAAGCTTGAGCAAACTTCCATTAATATTACTGCTTAATTCCAGATTAACCCCAAACTGATCTGGGTTTACCCTAAGAGTTTGCTTCAGCTTATGTATATACGTATTAGTGATGGGCAAAACTACTACGGACATACTACAATTCTAAAGGTAATCACTGGCAAAAAAACACTAAATTATAATGCTCTGATATGATTATCATTATTATCCTTGCCCCTACCGGGATGCCCTGCTCAGCCTTGATTAACCTTACTCTTTCTTCGCTTCGGTCTCCCCTTCCCTAACCCCACCTTCCTCACCACACCCAGTGGAGTAACAACCGAATAAAGTTTTTTGTATTATGGCAGGAACAGAGCAAGCCACCTTCCTTTCATACTAAAAACAAACAAAAAAAGTTTCATACTAAATGCTTTTAATGTATTAGCACCAAATACTCTTCCTCTGTTACCGTATCAAAAGAGATTGAAACAATACCATGCGCCATCAGTGCAATGGGATCAACTGGATCCCAACAACCGACAAAACAGCAAAGGTTGTGGGAGTTAAAGTTGCCTGGGGAAAGCATGGATTCTTTTTTCCAAATTATATGTGTTTCCATTTTACAAAGTTTATTGTAAATGTTTTTATAAAACTCATCAGTTGTCATTATGTTTGATAGCAAAAACTATGAACAGAGTGCATGGTGCCACAACTGTAAGAAACTTTTTGATAGGGAAGTGTATGTTGGTAGGAACCAGTCAATATTAATTTCAAGATTCATTAAAAATGTCGACATGAACCATGCAGAATTCATCATTTTTCATTTGATTCTTGGGCATGCCTAGAAGGCAACTGGTTTTATGCACAAACTGATGTACATACAGCTTTCCAGTTGCATCTTGCAGCGCTGTGTATCCATAGGAAACAAGGTCAAGTCCAAAGGGCATGACAGAGTAATAGACAACCTGAAAATACAGAAATGGAATTTAAAAACAGTAGACTGCAATAAGAAAAAAATCATAGGTATTAGATTTTCAGCTTCTAAAATAGCAGAAAAAATTAAAGTTATAATAAGTAGTAGATTGAAATTTAGCTATCTCTAGTAGTCTGAGAAAAAAATTTTACAGAGAGTTTTAAAGATACAGTAGTTCACAAATTAGAGACCTACTAATACACAACAAAATACATATAGATCAGAAGACTAACCAAACCAAAGGTCCATACAGAATCGAGTCCTATCCCCAGCAGTGGCCAGTGGCAGACTCCTGAAGGCAAATATGAGACTACAGCAATCAGGAATTTTTTTTTTCTAGATTATCTAGCAGCCTCTTGAAAGTTGCACCTCAAGGACTTCCCAAACTAGAAGTAATGTTTCAGTATTCAAGGGACATCAACAGATTTTTTTTGCCTCCAAGAAGTTGCTTTGCTTCCAGTTCCTTTCTGGAATCTGTATAAACTTTAATCATGCATAGCATCCTGCAGCAAGGAATGCCATAGCTAAGCTGCACACGCTCTAACAATCTCCTTTAATCTATCTTGAGCCTGCCTCATAGTTCTCTCACTGGAAAAGAAGGAGAAAAATCAATGTCCATCCATTCTCATTATTTAGAGGGCTCTATGCCACCACCTCAATTATCTTGTTTTTTCCATTGTGAAAAGTTCTGGCTTGCTTAGCTGTTCTTTATACAGGATGCTGGTCTCTACTTTTGACCATCCTTGCCTCCCTTCTTGCAGTGGGAAGACCAGAACTGCACCTTGTATTCAAGATGCAAGGATAGCATGAATTTACACAGTGGCATGACATTCTCTTTAATCCCTAATACTTCCTAGAATTCATTTCACTTTCTCAATCAGTACTGAGCTATTAGCTGACATTTTCAGAGAACTAGCTATTATTACCCAAAAGGTGTTTTCCTAGCTGGTAATAACCACCTCAAACCAATCAGTTTTTCTATAAAGTTAAAATATTTTTTTCCCACGTGCATCATTTTCAGTTATTTAAATTGAATTTCATGTTATATTTTGATGCCTAGTCATTACATTAATCTGTAATTCTCACTGTTGTCTCTTATCTTTACTATCCTGAATATTTTGGCATCACCAAACCCACTTGCCAGTTCACAATTTTCCAGATGATCTATGTTGAACAGCACAGGACCCGGAAGAGACTTTTCTATGGGACTTTACTGCTTCCTTCCCCTTATGTGAGCACTTACTGTTTATTCCTACATTCAGTTTCTCAATTCTTAACTATTTATGCAGGCAAGAGCTTTCCCTCACACGCATTTTGTCATTCATGTATTTTGATAACTGGAGATTCTTTCTTTAATATGTGATAATATCTCTGTAAACTAAAAACATAAGGCATAGCAATTACAGATTTAAAAAAAAATGAAAATCTTAGTAGCATGTCACCAAACCACAGTGGCTCAAAAAATTAATCTTATCTGCGTACATATCATTTATGAACATACTGTATCATTAAAATCAGCAGAATATACGTAGAGCACGACATTAATTTCAAACTTTATTGAATTTGGTCTTGTTATTTGGAATTTTTCAGAGAAGAATTTTTCCATTAGAAACACTTCTATTAGTATTCACTCAATATTCACTATTCGCTAACCTAACCTATTGACTGAAATAAGCTCATTTACGAATAGCTGCAACCTGGAAAAATATTTTTTAAAAAGTTTCAATGTTTCATCTAACATTTGCTATTTCAAATGGGAAGTTTCTTTTGTAGCTGAAAGTGATTTTCTCATAATCAACTGCAGTCAGAACCAGGACCTTCAGAGTGGCCAAATAAAATGCTTTGATTGCCCAATATATTTTCTTTTCTGATCACTGCTGGCAAAAGTCTGGAGATTGAGTTTTGTCATTCTGATCTGGAATAGGCAAAAAAGAACCCAGACTCTCCCATCTTATTTCTTCTTTCTAGCCACTTCTACTCCAGGAAGAAATAGCTCAGTGGCCGTAATTTCAGAAGTGGTTCCCTCTTCATGGTAAAGTTGTAGTATATGCGGATAATCATTTTTTCCTCTATGAGGGCAATATGTTCCATCTCACACCAGAAGAAAACTCACTCACTGTTAGGAAATTGAGCCCAATCTCTGCAAATCATTGTGTCTACAAACTCTCCAGATCTGTAATTCACTATGAGATCCTTTTAAATCAACCAATTTGCTATTTCCAGTGGATGACTATTTTTATGGCGTCGTGTATACCTTTGACAAACCAAGCTAAACCACAAAAAAGTATGCGTTAATTGCAATGAAATGAAACCATATTTTTGGGTCTTCCTAAAAAATCTATATCCATTAAGAAATAGACCTTCATCAGGATTATGTCCCAGTACTTTTACAAAACATTTATATTCACAAATTTTGTAATTTCTGCCTTTCCCTATTTCATTAGTAAGTTATCACGATTTTCTTTAGTTGGTGTAGAAATTCAAGTAGTGTGCAAGTTCTATGGTTTTGCTGAAGTATTTACTTCAGATATCCATTTCATTATGCTTCCAGAGATCCAAGCAATTATCAAAAGGATTTAAATTTGTTTCCAGTAATACTAGTTTACTTAATGTGTTAGCTTAACGTGACATAGAAACGCACATGCACTTCAAATTTCTAGTACTTGCTGTGCTATCAACTGACATGCTTTAAAACATCTTCATGTGATTTCTTCACACACAATTTATTGTAGTATTGCTTACAAACTGTCATATAAATTTAAATATTAAACTATATTACATTGCTAAGTCTGACAAAGCACATATATATATATATATCATATCAAGTAATTTAAAAAATGAGTAGAAATATATCAACAAAATACCTCATGCTGACTAGGACATCTCCATCCCGAAATATGAAAAGAAGGATATTTTCTTGTGTGACATCATGGAAGTTAGCATTTTTTTCATTTGCAAAGAATAAGTCTGGCTTCCAAAGACATTTAAACATTGTTGGGTCCACTGTCAGTGTATCTGAACCTCTCCAGTCATTGGGTAATTTGAGTCTGGGGTCATTCCACTTCTGTCTTAGAAAGATGTTGACTCTATAATCCTGATGGGAATAATAGTACACAAATATTAGATGAGCTAAAAGTCTAGCCAAAAACACACAGAGAAAGAAAACCATTCTACCAGACTGAAGAGAAAAGCAATTTATGCCCTGACTTTTCTATCACAGATAGTAATCACTATTCAAATTACATTGATAAGTGTTAAGTTTACTACAAATTGCTAGATGATGTCTCACTCATGTTATGAATGTGGTAACATTTTTTTTAAAAAGGGCCAAATTGTCCCCCAGGATCATTTTTCTGTCTCCTTGAGAGCAGGCCTCTGTTACCTAGGCACAGAGAAAAGCATGCAGCAGGACAGAGGGAGGCCATAGCTTGGCTACACTGAGTTGCTGTAGGCAGCAGGCAGAATATCACTTCTCTCAGGATATCCTGTGAGTCTAAATTGGCTAAGCGGCATACCGACATCAAAATATCACACTATAAAAGCAGAAAAAAGACCAGGCAGAGCACAGATTTTACACTACACCCCCAGAATACAGCCTCAGACCTTGTAACAACGATTTGGGACTATGTTGGTGACTGAGGAAGACTGGTGCCAGCCTGCAACACAAGTACTGAGGTAGCGCGTATGAACACAGAAACAGAGTAGGGCTCAGAGACAAAATCAAGACTTTACACAGAGGAAACTTCCCTCTGAATTCATCAGGACTCTTGCTCAGGGACGGACAATAGTAGAGCCATGCTCAGCGACAACGTAATTTTGCCTTTGGGAATTGGAGTAGCATGTATCTCAGGGCAGAGCGATATCTGCACGTGTTCTGTCCTTAGTGAAAGCTGTGTGCATCCAAAGGAAAAATCTGACCCAGTATGTCAGCTGCAATTTTTCAGTCTTACCTCTCAGTCTTTTTGCCTTTTACATTTACATTTAAGCCAGCGCCTCTTTTTTATGTATATGTACACTAGGCAGACCACAAGATCAAGTAATGCTTGAAATAAAGTAAATATAGTAAAAAACAAAAACAAAAACAAAACAAAATTCTGTAGGTAAGATATGTCCTATCTCCAGTCTTCCTAGTTGTCTTCTATGGTGTATTTTATTTTTTCGTAATTGTTTATTAGGCACAAAGCATCCTGAGACAAGGGCTGTGTCTTTTAGAGCAGTGAAAATACTGCTACTGCTTTACACTTACAGCAAAATGCTAGAAATCTGTGAGTGAAGGTTCTCAATGTATTTTTGGTTTGTCAATGTATTCTGCATAACAAACCAATTTTATGAAGTTGTTTATTTTACATGTTAACACCCTCTTACATGTTTTTCTGTTAATACAATGTGAGTTTTTTTATGTTGTACTTACTATAATGTATACATTTACAGTCCAAAGCAAGTGCCATGTTGAGATAGTCATGCCAACTCCAACAGGAAGGAGTTCACTTGGCAAAGACCTCATGCAGCATAATTCACCCTGTTGATTTGCTCTGTTAATCTGAATACAGTGCCCACTTTTCCATGCTCAGTCCACCAGTGAGATCTGCCCAAGTGTTTCTTTATTACACTATACTGTGTAATATTTTTCCGTATTGCATTGTAAGGAAAAGCAAAGCATCAAAACTAACTAGAAAGAACCAAGGCAATATTTATTAATATGCATAGTTCTGAGAGATACGTTACTTGTTGGCAGTCCGTTTTTGAAAAAAATGTATATAGTCTGACTCTTATTTATACAGAGACCTATATTGTCCTGTCAAAGTAAAGAAGTAGTATAAAAATGTAGTCGATATGAAATTACTTTCTACTGGAAGGCCCTCATAGAGAAGCTTCAGAACAAGAGGGAATTCAGATCATTATCTTAGAAAGCATATTTTCAATTATATGCATGTAATTGAAAATTTACTTTACTTGCTTCTTGCTGAAGTTCCTATTCCATATGCACTTCTTGTCTCAGTGAAAACAATTACTTTACACCCTATGAGATAAATACTGCATACCGTTCATGCTCACAAGCATTACACTATTCATTACACCAAAATTAATTTCCCCATAAACAAGTGCATTACCCTAATTTTAACAAAATAAAATGCCTTCTCAAAGCCATAGGCAAATGATAAACAGTGTCCAATGCTTGTCTTCAGCTTACGCATTCAGAAGACGGAGATGTTTACATCACTGAAAAGTAGAATGCACTGGCAAAATAAGAATTGGAAGTAAGATCCTTGCTCAACTACAAAAGAACTTAAATTACCAAACAACGGGATGTTGTGACATTTTAAATAGTTGATTCTGTTCCCATTTAAGTCAATGGAAGAAAAAACCCATTAACCTAAAATAAGTAGGTTCAGACCTACCTAAACGACTAGAAACTTGTGACAGTGTACTTGGAGAGGAAGGCCACCGACATACTTGAGGCAATACAGAAAATGCAGCAGGAAGCAAAGAGATGTCAGGATACAAAACTGTGGCAAGCCAGACGATGATGTGCAGCAGGGCTTCTTTTCAGAAGAATATAAACTATTATAGCATCTGGCAGCAGTATACACTATGACCTGGTATAAATCTATTTTGAAAGAAGTCTGCAAGCAGTCCTCTCAAATTCGGCCAATGGATTTTAAGAGCACATGAACGATGATTCGGTTCAACAGGGGTTGAAGAAGTAGTCTGCATGAAGCACATGGCCTTCTTTCCATACATTTTACAAACATTCTTTGAATATTGCAGAATGAGTGGCATTTTATAATAAAGGAGAATCAAATAGCAATTTCAAAGCCTGAAACTAGGGGGGACTGGAAGAGATGTTCACCAGCACTAGAAATAGGAGGACCTGGTAGGTAAAAAGAATCACAGAAGTATTCTGCAGGGCTTTGTTTTCCCATGAAACTCCAACAGAAGGCAAGTTGTTTTCAGGGAGGTTGAAAGGGGAGGCATTCTAGGAAATATTTCAAATGCAACCTACTAAACAGTGGGCATGTGGCCAGAAAAACTCCTCAGGCCAGAAACCAGGCATAGCCAATACATCTCTTTCTGCAAACTGGAGCACACAGAGGATCATGAAAAGCTTTTTCTACATGAACTGCACTCATACAAAGAAAGGAAGCATAAAAGCACTATCTGTTAATAAAGTAGAAAATGGCATTTTTAAGACTAAAGTAAGGAAACTGAATTTTCCTTTTTATACGTAAATATTAAAAAGAGCATTCTGAAAGGTTTTAAAGCAAAGGAGAAGGAGGAACTGATATTTTGCCATCTGAGTCTGTGAACAAAGGTTACACTGCAAGTACAAACCTTAAATATAGATTCTACAGACAGAGGGTGAGATCGTCAGCACAGCTAAAATACTATAGCCCTGTGGGTATTTATACCAGAAAGGAGCTATCCCTAGGAATCCTAGACTGGTCATCCAATCTATGACAGTTTCGAAATGTGACATAGTCACCATGTTATCCCACAAATCTGCAGTCTAAAAAAATATCTGCAAAATCAGAAGCAGAGTTAGCATGGGGATCCTACACAAGTAGTCTAATGAGCTAGAAGGAAACAAGTTACAGTATCCATGACAAAGGGAATTTACTGGAAGGCAGCAGCTCTGGTATAAGCTCTTGTCTGTTTTAGCCGTGCAAATTCTTATTCACTCTGTAGTTAGCTGATTTTTTTTTTTAGTTTTTCCAGGTAACATGTTTGATAAATGTGTGAAAGCATCGCAATTCTCTCGAGTATTCAACAACACAACATGAACACTATCCTTTCTAGACACAGAGCAAACATTTGCCCTTCAGTTTCCTCACAAGCGCTTGAATAAAGCAATATGGGTTTCTGGGCATAGGATCCACACTATGGGTCCTATCTTGCTTCAAACCAATATTGCTTCAAACCTGTCAATGCTTTTCTATAAAGAAATTCCTTTCTCTCTTAAAAACTAGGTAGACTGTACTTCGGTGGGAGGTAATCTCTACTCAGCAGAGCTAAAACAGGACGCTTCACCCTCACACAGATTTTGCAAAAACCTATGAATTCAGCCATTACAGCCAGGAACGGCTACAGACCTAAGAATCATTATGATACTTCATCAACTGAAATACTTAGAAACACATTATTGCACATATTTTGGTATTGGTAATGATACCACTCCAATCAGTTTAGTAGCTTCTGGTAACTCTAGAGACAGACAAGAAATCAATATTCCTGGCGATTCACACCAATGCCTGAGACAGTAGAGATGCTGACAGCCACTCTCCTCTCCAACACTGGGGAACCTTTCTCAGCAGTTCTGTTACTGCCTGCAAATGTCTCTCCTTCCTGAATGCAAGAGGTCCCTCTGGTCCTCCACAGAGTCGTGGCCTCAGCTCCAGGAAACACTTCTCCAAGCTTTTCCCTGTTATAAGGGACTTGCTTCTACTGCCTGGTGCATTACTCAGACCATCTGAAGACAAGTACCAGGCTATCCCCACAGGTGCAGTGGCTCCTCAACGTCCACAGGACCCAATGCCCACTGCAGTAGGAAGAGTTTCCCAAGTGATACATGGAAGAACAGATTGTTTCTGTTGTCCGTGCTTCCTGTGATACATTAAGGCAACCAAGAAGTAATCCAAACTTCACATAAACACACTTAGCTATCATGGTGATCAGCTGGATGTAGAAATTTGAACAAAAGCATATATTAAAGCAAGTATGGTGTCTGAAGTTCTAAAATATGGAGAAGAGCATGACTTATCTTACAGAACATCCCAGTAAATATGTGGGTGAGCACACCAGGAATTCACAGGCAGGCATACATACATCGCTGTGGAGGGCATACTTAATTTGGGGGGTGGTGAGCACACTCCTTACATTCATGTTTTGTTACTATTTAGATCTGGGTAAATTGTAAAAAAAGCCTCTGTAAAAGCCACTTTTTAAAGCATGTAATAAATTTTAGAAACTTGAAAGGGCCATCTGGCCTAATATACCTGCCATCTTGGACACTTATCTCACTCCTACTTTCCTGCTCTTCCTCCCTGCCCCTCTTTAAAATCCAGCTCCCTTTTTGTTTTCAGGAAATAAATCTCGAGGTATCTTCAGCATACTTACATTCTCTGTTTTAATATCACTTCCCACTAATGCTATTAGTTGACTTACTATCTTTTGCAATCAAATCTAAATCTTTATTCACTCCTAGTTGAAGAAACCGATATTTCTGGCCAAGCTGTTCAAAAGCTGCTTCAGCCACCACATACATTTAACTCTGAGCAGCTCTGCAGTCCTACAGCAATGTCATTATGGTACTGTATAAGATGGTTCTGAACTTGAAGTGGGTACTTACTTCCACCGACCACAAAAGGTGTTTATTATTTATTAGTCATATTATGGTTTACTGCTTCTATGCCTTTATAAGTAGGAATGCTGCCCTAGACACGGCATTGAACAGAGCTGCCTGGTTTCGGGAACTGCCTCAATGTTTAGGATGGAGCAGATCACCCAAGTTATTTCTAAACGGGATGCTCAGGAAGCACCTCAGAACTCCCATGCTGAGTGCATGCCCTGGCTGTGGCTTCCCATGTACTGGCAAGACATGGTGTGCTACCCCCTTTCTTACATTAAGGAAAACCCCAATCAAGTCAGAATATCTTCAACAATCAAATGTCTATTCTTTTGCAATATTTTTGATGGTATTTGTTGGAAATACCATTGCATAAAAGATCTTCAAGTCCCAAAATATTTGGAATGGCTTTGCTGAAATGACTTTTTATTTTGAAATTGATATTATTTCCTATAGAAAAAACATCAAAATTGTAATGAGGATTATTTAGTGCTGTGGTTGACATGTTGAAATTTTGTGACTGAGCTGGAAACACATTTTTAGAAACTTCACTTCTCAGTTTCTCTCCCTCACACAGTAAATAAACAGGACTAAGAGTATGGTCATTGATGATCTACCTTTACTCTTTCTCCATCCAGTCCTCCACGATTTACTCCTATCCTCAGAAGTAATTAAAACAGAGAACCTGTATGCTCCAGACTTACGCACGCGTGTTCTTTTTCTTTCATATACAGTCCTAGTATTTTCTTTTGTAATACACCAACCAATTTATATTTTAACTCGTAGGAAGATTACTTAATTCCCCTGAACTGAATAAGTTATGGAAATATGTGTATTTCTTGCATCTTAGAAACCATGGATTTCCTTTCACGTACCTCAAATTCTAAAAGCTATGACAATGTGTGGACAAATACAGAGTGAAACAGATTAATAGGTTTATGACAGAAAGCACAGACAGTCTATCACTAAACCCATTAACTCAATTATCAGTGTCTAGAATCACAACAAGTATTTCTACTTCATAGTTCATAATCCTCAGCCTGAAATTTAATTTCATAAGAAAATCTCCATGTGTGCTATATTAATTTCATTTCAGTCTTACCATAGTTGTCTCTTGAATAGATCCAAAGCTGTTAATGAAGATGTTGACTGCAACATCGACTGGAATTCCTTTTTAAAAAAAAAAAAGATTTCTAGTGAACTGCACAATCCAGTAAAGTTACGTTTTCCTTCCTTTAAAGATCCTTTATCCTGCTATCACAATGTGAAATGTTTTTTTATAGGGTCATACAACTTTATCTTTTCAAGTTAGTATATACACAGATTTCAAAAGCTATGGTTTAATCTGTTCCCATTCAAAGCCAATAGAAATCAGAAAAACTCTTTTCAACCTAGCGATAAGAAAACAGGTAAAAAAAGCCTTATTCCAGAGAGCTAAGCTTAAAAGAATTTCACAGATCATAAATTTGAATAATTTTCGAATTCCATGATTTTCTGTTCTAACAGAATGCACAATCCAGCAGTACTTTTGCATGCAGTGTACTGCACAGAGGCAATTCACATTTCTAGCAGTGGAGACTTTTCACTGTCAAGGTCATAACGATGGTCTACCATCCCAAATAACCTGTTTATGATTTATGATGACATATTTATTTGTCTTGTAAGAGGATACTTCTTTGTGCAATGCAAGTACCTAACTGTGAAGTATTAATACAGGCAGACAAAAATTGTTGCATGCAGCTTTTACAGCTACCTAGCCTTGGTGCAGGAGAAAGCTGCTCCATTTTACAATGTTCATCGATTTGCCAAGAAAAATTTCTAGAAGCCAGTAGCTGTGAAGATATTAAGATGAACTGGATTTTTCCCTCTTTTCCACAGCCAGGATTCCTGTAGTTGAAGAGGGATGGTGTGACAGCTGCTGCATCTGCCCTCTGTCACCCTGTGGGAACTGATTGGCAGTCATCTAATCGGGTGTTAACGGAGAGTTATCACGACGCAGGGAGAAGTGGCCTGATGGTTGTGAGAACTAATTATGGTCCACTGGTTTTATTTAGCACCTACATGTTGAGAGTGTCAGTATGTACACTAGATGCATGTATCTGATCTCCTTTACACTGTTTGTTACTAGTACTTAATTCAGTGGAATTCTTCCTATTCTCAGCAATTCGAGATATAACAATATATAAAGACCATTTTGAAAAAGTAAACAAATACAAACTAACGTATGTCTCATCTAACAGTTTGCTTGTCTGCATACAATATTTCAGTGTACATTTAATACACAACTTCAAACTCTTTCTTTTGGTTCACCGGAAAATTACTAAGATAAAATTTCACTTTTTTTCAATTAAACCAGTTTGTTTGTTTTTTCAAAAAATCAGACCAGTTAAATGCGGTGCTTTTGGTTATGCAAGAAGCATAATACTTTGTTCAGCGCCTGACGCGTGTGACAGAGCACCCACCACACCACTCGTAGCCAAGAGTGCACTGTCTCTTCCAGATTTGAATAGGAAGTGCTGTCCAAGAAAACCACTCATGTGTGAGGAATCCATTAACATGGGCAAACCACTTGTCAGAAAACATTCTTTTTCTTCCACCTCCCTGTGAGCTAATATTGCATGTCCTCCCTTTTTCTTCCATCTTGATTCTTACCAGACTGCCAGCAAGGTTATCAAAAACATAAAGAAATCTGCAATATGCTTTGTGATTTATCACGCTAAAGAACAGGTAGAACAGAGGCTGGAGGAACAGACGCTGGACATTTATTCTTTGTGACAAGGCTCAGTGTTGAAAACATACAAATAAGATTCTATGGAGAATAAGGAAAAAGCAGGTCACTTGCTGAAAACTGAGTTTTATACATTTATAAAACTTAAACAGAACATCTGCAAATGGTCTCTTCAAAAGCACAATAAAATAAATTTATCATACTATTGATACGCATGTTAAAATACCTCTTAAAGTACATATAAATATAAATTTTAAAAAGAAAAAACCAATGCATGTAAACTGCAGTGTCTGTAATGTAATAAAATTGTCCATGTCTTTTTCCAGCAGGGAAATAATCTAATTCCTAGAAAGTGTAACTTATAGCTGTATGAGTTATTAGAGGTTTTGCAGAGAATATGTATTCCAGCCTCTTCTGCATATGTAAGGAAACCACATTTGCCTACACAGAAGATTCCTGCAACATTCGAGTACCAGGGAGATGTTTTAAAGTCAGAGAATGTGTTTAAATTCACTACCTATTTGAAATCCCAAAGAGTGAAGTCTGTATTACTGACATGTATTCAAAGGGTTTAATAACTGTATGGTTTCCCGATAGTGATACTGCTGATCCCAAGTTTTATAAAGTCATCTTAAAGGATTTCTATAGAGAAATTTGGTGTTTTAAAATACTGTAAACTGGAGATACTACTAATGTCTAACTAAAATGTAGGGATAAAAATACATTTTAAAAACTTATTCTACAAAATCTAATTATACTTTTAAAAAAGCTTTTATAAAAAAATAAAATAATAATAATAATAAAGCATCACATAGAATTATGATCATGAAATCCTAACATATTACCTTTCAGCTCAAAAGGGTAAATAAATTCTGCAGTTTCACACTATCTAGGGAAATTTCCATTTAAAAAAAAAAAACACAAAAATTTAGGATGTGAATATTATCTCTATATAAATTTTCTGTGTGAACAGAGCAAAAATTAAATTACAAAAATTAAAAAAAATGTTGAAACATCTGACAAACCTTTGAAATTAGGCCTTATCCTGGGATCATAACTGAGCAATAGCCTATTCAAGATATTGCTTGTAGAATTAACTGGTACTCTTGCAAGGTCTTCAGCTGACTGCTGTCTGTAAAAAAAAGTGCATTAGTTAGTGTTAAGACAGAAACAACTGTGTGCTTAAACTTAAGTCATTTTAAAGTCATGCCATAAATGCCATTTCACAAGCAAACTATGTTCAGGATTTTCAGGTTCCGTAGTGTATAGTCTTCCATTCTTTGTGATGCTTCAGTATTTTTCAAGAAACTATAACAAACGCCAAAGCTCTCCTATATACTCTTAACTGCAAACTGCAGAAAATAAACTACAATTCACTAACTGTTCCCTTCCCTCCTAACAGAAATGTCCAAAGGGACTTGATTTCTTCCCTAGCAGAAAGCAGCCACCTGAACTATTTTTAGTGACAGTCAGATTAGGGACATCAGTAAAGTGACAGGCTCTCCGTAGGTGCCAAACCATGCAGCGGCTTTTGGCAGCCTCCTGCTCTCGCATGCCAGCGCCAGCTATTCCACCGCGCTGGAGCCGTTGCATAATCTCCTTGTCAAGGGCTCATCAAAGCTTTGTTATGGAAAACGAGGCCTTGGACTCTCCTCTGGTTTTGCAGGGGGAATTTAAACATCTCCATTTACCTTGCTGTTATTGTATTGGGTGGTAAATTAAAACCATCGGTAAAATAAAAAAGAACCTGTCACAGATAGATGTAGCTACAAGAGTAACACAAAATTGAGTGCCATTAAAAGCAAGGGTGCCTCAGTCCCCACCCCATGTATTTTAGGCACCTAGCAGGATGATAACGTCATGTAAATGAATTTATATGTTGTCTGTAGAACCTGCCCAGTGATGTTTTCCAATTTTGAATGCTGTCATGTAATCACTTTTCCATCCGTTTTATGATGACTACTCTGCTGACTTTCTGTCATTATAATTTCGCAACCAAGAGGCCATGTAAAAATAAGACGAACACCCTATAGCGGCATAAGTCATATGCATCAACGCCACTACCTCTAGCGAACAAACATATGAACATATTTTTAAAAATGATGCAGTTTATTTCTTAAACGTTTTCCATAATCAGCATCAGCTGCCATTGCCTCCTTTACCCTTTTTAAAATCTTTTTTTCATTATTCTCTCTCTCCCATATCAATGTCACCTTGACTTATTCTTTATAACATCTCGGTGCATTGCTAGTTTTCTTCTCATCCTTCAGTTTCCTTCACGCTCTCTGGGACTTCTGCATTATTCAAACATTTACTGAAGAAAATACTCACACTCCAAAAGGCTTTTTGCCAGTTAACAAAAAAAAATTTGCATGAATGTATCAGACCTCCTGATTTTAAGATGTCCAATTATAGTAGCTCCTGTTCAGCATCTTCCTTAATGACTACTGGGAAATTAATTAATTAATAAACAACTGTCACCATTGTATGATATCACTATTTGATTGAAAACTGGAAATGAAACCAGATCCTAGCCCTTTGCAGAGCTTTTATGAATAACCGCACCTTCAAAACCAACTGTTTTAACTCAAACTATAAGGGAAACAACAGGAACAATTGAACAAGATCTGCTGACTTGGTAGCACTTATGCCTTCACAACGAGATTTAATCTCCTCAGTTAACATTTAACAGCTAAAATGTTTATAAATAAAACCATGAAGGAGTTTCCTGTTATTAGTGTCTGCCATATATAATTCCCAACGCATCTCTCACAAACGCACTAAAACTGCTGCCACATTTAACAACTGCATAGGCGAACTACTTGTTCTATCAGCACTTATCCAGAGATAAATACTCCACTAATAAAACAAGGAATTTTTTACTTTGAGTAACATATGTTAACTTCCACTAGTATGTCCTTGTTCTGTGTACAACAAACCTCTGCTAATTTACTATTACAGCAGTTAAATAGCAACAGGTGTTCTAACCCCTTTGAATAATTGATAAATTCCCTTCAAATAGTTCTCCCAGGGTTGTGTTTACGGCTTTTTATATTTGATTTGGATTTGAATCATTACGCAAAAGAACTAATTGATTTCTGTCATTTTGAGATTTCTGTTCAGTTTTCAGGAACGACCTTTACCAATGAACAGGTTGCTACAGAAATATCATAAACCAGCTTCGTATGCTTTTTTTTGCAGTTACCACTAATTGGACAATAGGAAAACATAAATGTTAAGATTATTTTCTATTTTGTAGCAGGAACAAGACAGAAAAGAATGTTCATTTAGGTACTCAAAAGCCAGGCAAACACTCTCTACACTGTATTTATCTGATACGAAAAGATTCACAACATTGCTTCCTTTCAAGCTGCACATCTTAACATCTCAAACATCTACATGCCTACAGAAATTATATTTATAAAAGGAGGGTCTCCTCAACACAAGCAATAGGAATTGTTTCTAAATCATATAAACCCAGGACGAAGAAAATACCAAAACGAAACCAAACAACAACTAATGAATGAACTTAAATCTTCTATTTTTTTTAGTTTCTCTTATGGCTTATACAAAGTTTATTAAATAGTGATGATGGTAATCTGAACCACAGGGATAACATTGGCACATAAATTAAATACAGGTGCTCATAAAATGCAATGAGGAAAAGAGGAAAAAAGTCAGAGAAATTAAATCAGTGAGCATCAAAAAGCAAAAGAAAGCCAAATACAGCTGACAGGATTATTTGTCTCTTCAAGGAAGAGGAATAAGGCAGTAGCTCTGTGAGATCTGAGTTGCACTGCAGAAGTATGTTAATACAAATATCTGTTCAGGCTGTTTGTGCAAAGGTCAACCATGAATTAGACAAAGGCGATTTACTGCATTGGGAAAACAGTGATGGGATGAAGAACGGGTGGCAGCACTACTTTTTGGTAAAGAACATCATGATCTCATCTTCTGTAAGTTGTCAGGTAGTGTTTTGAAATTACACAAGTGTTAAGCACACACATTTATCCTCTTTCGTATACAAACCAAGTGAAATGCAACAGCATTGGCTGTTTTGAGTTGGGAGAAGAAGCAAGGAGAGTCAGTAATTGCTATTTTTTGAAAATAATTTTGAATGAAGTGGTTGGAACAGCTGCTGGAAAAAGAAAATCTACTGAGTATCAGTTATATTTTCACTGTGGTCTTTTAGCACGCTGTCATTGAACTACTGCCACTGAATAGCACTCATGCGACTAAACATTGTTACAAGACTGGATGTCCTGCAGAGAGCCTTGCTGATCAAAATGCCTGAATTTCACCTGTAAATCAATAAACCATATGTGTAGCTTTTGGGGATTTAAGAGGTCACTTTCAGAGCGATAGACGAGCAGCATGACTTAACGAAACAGGGTTAGGTGCTTGGAGAAACAGGCTGGGACTACACATGCCACTAAGATATTTACCTAAAGCCACAACCACCCCTGCTTAATTGGCCATTCTGGAATGAATTAATGATAGGCGAATGTGTAGACTACATAAGAGAAAAAGAATTTGATCTGAGATCTCCCTTCCTGATATATTCCTGTTGAATGTACGTGGAGCTGCTGGAAAGCATTAGGAAATGGAAATGCAGCGGCATTCTTCAGAGTAACTGATGAGTTCTAATCCAGATACGGTGAATATCAAACAAAAGGTAAGGCAACAAAAGTCTCACAGTTACTATAAAGGAAATATAAACGTAAGTAATAGTAAAGATAGAAATTGCCTTAACAAGAATTTTGCCTAAATAACAATTCTGAAAAAAAAACCAAACCACAAAAAAACCCAAACCCATAGTATGTTTTCTCTTTTTCTGAAAAAAAAACTATTCTCACTTCTGCAGTCCCCTCAAAAGCCAGAAAGAAAACAAAGTGCAGTTAGTCTTTCGGCATAACATCTGTCTGATATGACTGGCCTCTCTCCAGTGTTTGGGAGGTTACTTCTGGTATCTTTGATGAATAAAAGCATGACTCTAAATACTTTATTTCACAGTATATGCAGTAAGGTGTCCACCTCCTCTTCCACTGCAGCTCTACACATTTTATCACTGCCTTTGAAGAACTTAATCAATGTTTTCAGTTGATGGCGATGGATAATTATTTTCACAATTCACTAATCAAAATCCAGAAGTTTAGATAAGCAGATATCCATGGCAAAAGGAAGCATATATTACAATTGGTTTGAAATTTATATAGCTTCCTTACTTTTGTGTTAAGCAAATGTGTCAGAAGACTTTATATCTCTATGGGTTATCATGACATTTAGTCTCTCGGAGCTCACTAAGCTACAAGGAGTCCTTATCACACGCAGTGCTACAAGATGATGACTGGAGAAAAGAATATTAACAATATTCTACACAAGTGGAAAGGAGAACCTTTGCTGTTGTATTAATTCACTTACTGACCTGATCCCTAGTCTTAAGATCCCATTATGCTGAAGAATCTCTAATTTTAGAAGAGAACATGAACGTACTTTTTACTAACGGCATGTCAATCAGGAAAAAAAATGACAGGGACGTGTTCACATGCCATAACACACTGCAGTCCAGACAGTCAGGTAGCGTGCTTATTCTGTTGTTGGTGTTTGCTTAGAGTGCATAGCTTGGATAATCTAGCACTGGGTTTTGCCTTTGCATAGTTCTAGATTACTGTCTGACAGATAAAAATACGTATTCCAACTCACACTGTTCAGTTATCTCCAGCAAAATTTCCTATATAATGCTGAAACAACAAATTTTACTACAGTTCATCTAATCTATGTGACGGAAACTGACATTTTAGTCATATATGTGGTAATGTATATCTGAGAATGATAAAACCAAGTTTTGGTAAACACAGTGTCTGTCATCTCACCATATAATATACGGATTATTTCCCCAATATAAACTATCAGAGTTCTGATTTACAGCCATTTGATTTTCTGCATGCAGTAACTCAAAGCATAAAACCAAGTTAATACAAATCAACGAGATGCTATATAATTCTTCTGAGTGATCTCTATGGTCTCTAGTATGCTTAATAGCTACATTTTCCAACTGTACCAGGTGACATCTCTGTTACTAGGAAGAATAAATATGATGCCTCCAATGCGAAGTGATATCACTCAAATTACAATAAAACTATGGAACTCTGAATAACTGTTTATGTGTCCTCACAAACGCAGTTGACAGCTAAACACCTAAAATTAGATACATAACTTCAGTACCTAAATTTGGAGGTAATGTAGTGTGGTGAACCAAGAGAAAGGTTCCTTCATAGCAGAATCTGAAACAGAAGCCCAGATTGGGCACCCCGAATTGTGAACCCTGAATTGTGGGGGGTGAAATAACCCATCTTTCATCTCCTATTGTAGACAGACCAAAGCGCACAGCCTCCTAAGGCGGGTACGTAAGCAACTTTCCTGAAGTTGGGTGGTGTGAATAGCTCAGTTAGTGTCACTACTTCAGTTCTTGTCTATCAGAAACCTCTAGGTCCAACTTTGGTTTCGCATGCAACATCGCCAGGTTTGGACACCTTAAGGAGTGTTTATATGGTAATCTGAAGTGCCTTCATATTATTCCCTAGGCTTGAGAAAAGTAAGATGATTCGTCCGCCAGCCACAGAGGTGACAGCTCCCAAACCAGTAGAACCAGGTTAGTACGGTACTTCATCCAGCCTGACTTGTACTGCTCACAGTAAGCTCACAGCAATGCTTCTATTTCTTAAAACTGGACTGTTTGCTCCTAGCTTAGGCATCTCTGCATCCTACCGACTTCACCACCTAAGCAACCCTTGTGCATAAAGGGCAACCTGTTGTGTCCTGACATCGCATGGAGACATGAAACACGATCAGCATCCAGATGTTTTAGCAGAACTGCAGACATTTTACAAATAATTTATCCACATCAGTTCCTTGTCCCAGTCTTTTTTCCAGATGCAGTAAGTACTGTTTAATTACTGTTTTACAAGAGAACTTAGGTTTTGCTTGTATAGCTTTATCTTTTACTCCCCAGCACATTTACCTAAGCTGAAAACAAATTCCCAAACCCCCTGGAATGTGGCCCTATCTATCTGGGATCACAGCCTTCCATGAGAGTTACATGCTACAGAATATTCAAACCATTGACCAACTGCTGTTACTATGGTGCAAAAGAATTGTTATAGGAACCAGATCTGGGCTCTGCAATGTGCTTATCTTCAGAATGACTGTGAGATGTAACTGCCTCCACAACCAAATTCAGGCTTTTCTTTCAACTTCATTCCATCTTCTCCCAGAAACTGTATCAACCCTCCCATCATACCTACAAATCAAAATATTCACAAACTATCAACAGTGTCTTCTACAAGATGGCAATGAAGACAGAGCTGATTCCACTTTCCCGCTATTGGCATTTTGGCAATGATCGCATACTACAGATAGAGAGGCCACGTATACCCAAACACTTGACATATCATCATAATTAAATAAAGTCCTTGTCCATGGGAAGGTGGAGAGGATCCAAGATCCAAGATACACTTTGAACTTCTTTTTTAGTCTTTATGGGAAGAGCATGTCAGAAGCTGACAGCTACGCAAGAGAAATTTTAGGACAGACTTTCATACGATTCTATGTTTTAAACATCTAAAGGCTTTTTTTCCCTAGTTCCACTGTCTTTCATTGTTATTTTTTAAAAGAATCTGTTTATTGAACCTTGGCATTGGTGACCTTTCTAAGCTTCTGCCCTGGCAGATGGTACAAGCCATGTTTTCTGGAGGGCTTAGAGGGCCATTTCACAGTTTCTGAAGTAGCTGATATGCTTTATTGAATACAAGCCAAAATATGATTTGTACTCTTGCTTTGTGGGTAAAAAAGTCTCTATAGATGTCATACAGTATTTAGTAAATCATCTCCATAGATATAAATCCCCATCTGGAAAAAATGCGTAAAGGTGAGGGAGGGACGCTATTTTAAAAGCACAATCTTGATAACCAGACAAAAGAATGAGGTTGAGTGATTGAGGTTATACACTTAGCATTGCCGTAGCATTACAGACACTGTGCCACCTTCGGAAATGAACATTGTGCAAGAGAGCAGCTGAGTCATGCTGAAACTGTAATTAATAGGGACAGCTGTGATTATGAGCACAGTCGTAACTGATTTTTTTAGCTGCTGTCTGACACTCTTACATCTCCATGACTTCTACAACACTGTCATAACCAAGCATCCCTTTCCTTAGAGTCTCTTTTCTCTAGAGAGCTTGCAAGTACTTTTGAGACCTTTGGATTTGGGGGATAACAGCAGCAGCTCACACAGCATGAAATAACTGAGGTATTTATTATGACATAACAAAAGGAAAAACATTTTTCACCAGTGCTATTAGAAAAAGTCACAGCTAAGTGTCCAACATGTTTACCAGAAACAGGTATTGTGAGGAATTATGCAGAAATTAATGAGAACTGAGTAACAGAGGTAATACAGCTGATGGATAGTCTACAACCAAGAAAGAGATCAAGTGACTAAATCCATCTGTAGTTATATTGAAATCATCCGTATTCAGTATAGTGAATTTCAAAACAGGCTTTGTAAACAGAAGATTGCAATCCACAAAATTCTTAATTTTTTCTTGAACAAGTGGACCTATTTTATTTTAAAAAATATTTTCCATGGAGACAAAACACAAGAGTTTTGTTACACTAAAGCTTTATATTTCAGTGCACTATGTACCTGTGGAAGCCAGCTTCTCAGATTTATGCTTCTATACTCCCTATTAAAGGATTTTAGGCCTAATATATCAATTTCTTTGTTAATCAACAAACATTCAGGAATCAGACATGAGTATAATTACTCCATGTTTCATTTAGAAAGCCTGAGGTAAGAAGTAAAATTATCTAAATGTAAGATGTGAAATCTTACATCTGTTCTGAGCAAGCATTAAATCAAAGTACGAACGAAGTGATTAAGCACCAGCTTCATGAAACGCCTCGATAAAAAAGCTGTGAAAGACTGTTTCAGAAATAAATGAAAATAAGATGTCCAGTCGAGCCACTATCACACAATGCACTGAGAACTACGGCGTTATGAGTAATCACAAGTAAGAAGTTTTGCTCTAAGATACAAACCAGAATTTTCCTAGTTGAAGGAAGCGAATATCTGTTTATGAGGCAATAATGAACTTTTTATGGAGTTTCTAATCAGTTTGTTTTCAGCTTATTCTGATAGTAGTTAATTTCATGCCAGAGGGGCACATTTGGTGAAAGGCTTCCATTCTGCACAGCCATAAAAGGAAAAGTTCAAGTACGCTCAGTTTTCGTACAAACAAATTCATGCTGAAGTCCCAAACCAGTCTTGTAACCATCCATTTCTTAAAGTCAAACTAAGGAATTCAAGCAGTAACATCAGATTCAGCATAAATCTTTCCTGGAAAATTATTTGCATACATTAGAATTTCATTATAACGTTTGTAAAGGATAGACTGCTCCTTATATAATTACTAGCATGGTTTTGCGTTCTCTTGAGGAGGTAAAATTTAGCTTTTCACATGTTGTAAGGAAACAAAAGGCAATAATTCATTACAATCCAGCTTTACTTTTATTGCACCAGCAACCAATGCAAATTAAAGGTAGATTAAGATTTCAACTTATGAACGTTTGTTTTCACTAGGAATTTGTACCATTCAATTTTATAAATGATGCAAAATCCTATTTATTTTCTTTTAAAGAGATACAATACATTCTTCTAAAAGGTTTCACTCATGCTTTACTAGTAAATTTTTCATTCAGCCACCTCCTTCAGTCAACCATTATGGTCTCACTTAATTCCCACTCCACTGCATTGTGTTCTGGTTTGTTTCTGAGGAAACATTCCTTACTTTTTTTCTCCACAGGAAAAAAAGTACTAAGAGTAGGCAGCCTTTTTTATCATGCAGAGTGTCACCAAGTAAAGAAGTTCTGTGAAAGATTATAAGAAGCATGCTGATGATTGAAAGTTTGCCATCACTAGCCTGAGTTAAGAGAGCACTAGATGATTTCCCTGAAAGACAGAACTGACTTTCGTTGCTCATTCACACGAGAGGTCTTCCAGGTGCCAGCCACGAAAGCAGCAGTCATGCAACCCTGCGATTACAAGTGGTTTTCTCTCAAGCTGTGATCTTCAGCCAAGTAAGATATAGACAACTTCTTCATTATTCACAAAATCTGACAGGGCTTAGTGCTACGGCAATTAATTCTAGCTAGCATCGCTGCACATACTGATATGTACACTGATACACCGTCAGTATTCTCACAGAAAGCTTCACCTAGCTGGAATATAAAACTATCACTCCAAAAATTACAGCTTTTATTCAATGCTTTGCAAGCATATTGGTGACAAATGACATCTTATTTAATGGTTGTAATGTCAGCTGGTATAAAAAAGAACAGGGTACTAAGAAATACTGTGCTTCAGAGAAAAACAAACAAGCAAAAAGCCATCCACTTATCAAGACAAAATGACATCAATGTTTTCAATTCTAATTGAGACCCAGTCAAGAGCAAGGGGGAAATGCTGGCTGCTTCAGTGAGACTGTGGAGATCTGGATTCAGTTCCCAGCTGTGTAACTCGCTTTCTGAGGAGTTCAGTGCTTACGTCTGTCGTGGGAACTATGACATTTCTCTCCTTGCTACATACCCTCACCGTAGCTCAGACCAAAAGCTCCATACAGAGCTCAGCTTCACTATTCAAAGTGGATAGAATGGGTAGGGGTCATTTCAGATGAGTAATGATCACATCTGAGACTCGTATCTTGATGTATTCAAATCACAACACGCATTTAATTTTTCAGGTTTGATATAAAAAAAGAATTTAAAAACTCACCATATGTAGAAACTTTCTAAAAAATGTGGGTTACATGTAAACATCACAGTCAATATCTAAAAAGACTGGGAACTTTAAAAAGTATTATTCAAACATTGTTTCTATCTGGTTATTCTACTTCTATTTTTCTTTTCTTTAGAAAAAGTCTATTAATGTCAAATAGTCAGTCTCACCTTCCAGTCTTTTGCTTTTATGGTTGAAGAAGAAATGTGTTTTACATTTGTCTAAAAAAATTCTATCATTTCAGGCATAGTGCTTTTCTATGCTTATTGGCAACTTACTGTATTCCATCGATATTTTCCTCAGCTATTTACACCGTAACACTACAAAGATAAGCAAGGCTGGCCAAGAAAATGACAAAAGACGCCCTCAAAAGTAAAACTTTTGTATTGTGCTATGGATCACAGCCTAAAAGGTGGTAGGCATTAGAAAGAGGGAGTATTTTTAACATGAAGTAATTGTGGGTGTCCAGAATACGTTCTCTACTCAGCTGGGCAATCGCAGGTTTTAATTTCTGTATTTTTACAGGTATTATTCCATAAGGGCATGCTTTATAGCAACAATCAATCCACCTCCATAAAAGGTATAGTACTGTAAATCATTGATGGGAGATGCTGAAGACCTTCGCTCTATCCAACGTGCAGTAAACATATGAGTAAGACAAGCCTTCTCTTACAGAACTAAGCTAACCAGAAACTGAATTTCAGTATGACTGTTTTGCATCCTCTTTGCTTTTCTCAGTATACCTGCAACACGATACTAGACAGCACAGCACTACGGGACTACATTACTCTGTCCCCATAAACAGCAAGACTCTGGGTTGGAATCCCCGACAAAGAAAGAAATTATTTACCATGGCTTAGATTTGCCCTTCCATTAAAACAGAGGACCTGCTGCAGAAGAAACATACTCATTGACTGAACTTAGCTACAAAGCTGGTCAAACCTTCTTCCTCCCATTCCCACCTCAAACCCCATTCTCTGCAGATGCAGAAAGCATCACCTTCTACTTCAATTGTCATGTAATTTCCACTGTTAAAAATATGGCAGGATTGCCATCATACAAAACCATAAAAGAAACAAGGAACATACGAAGGACATAGATATTGCTTCTTCTTCCCTTTTCCTTTCTTTGAAGACTTCTCTTTGGAATAGACTTCTCCAACCAACAAGGAGAACGAGATGAAAAAGAAAACCGCTAATAAGAACTTCATCTTGCAGATTACGCTTCAGAGAAACCTTCAGTCTGTGGCAAGAGAAAAGAAAGAGCTTTACATTAGCAGGGCCAGATATGGCAACTGGGAACACATACCCACAAAACGTAAACAAATGTTGGTTTTGGTTTTGTTTTTTTAAAGTGTGATCTTAGTTGCCTTGGGAGAGAGAGTCTGTTGAGGCGTAGCTCTGATATGGAACCAACTTTGGCAATTTTCTGAGAGTCCAAGTAGCTTCCCAAAGTTAAGAGAATGACAGTGAGGAGCAGATTTAAGTGCAAGTTTGCTCCAGTGTGTTTAAGAAATAAACTCGGTGTCCTTCAAAGGCTGCCCAACTCAAAATCCTCAGGAACAGAATTCCTCACCAAAAATGTCACGTATCAACTACGTGAAACATGATTAAATGTGACCAACCAGTCATCTCAGCACGGCAGAGAACTGCAAGCCCTCTACGACCTCGCACGGACAAAACAACAACCATTTCAATGCCAGTTACCAGAAAGACTCGCGAATCTAATTTCACGCACAGAATTTAAACAGAAATCACTATTTTGCTGTGGAGCCGGCACCGCAAGGGCCTCGCAGAGATGACTAAACACAATCCGCAACACCGTGCTCCATTGCACCGTGTTCGTTTCAATGACCGGACTTCCCGGGGGCGAAGCCCGCGTCCCAGGGGCCGGGAGCCCAGTGAGCCTGGGCAGAGGCGGCCCCGCCGGGGGCTCTCCATTTGCCCCCCGCCCCCCAGACACCGACTGCCTCAGCACCAGCTGCCTCTGACATTTTTATGTCGTTTATCTATTTTTACTCCTTTTGAAGGGGCAGCGGCTGCCTCTCTCCCTCCCTCCCTCCCCGCCACCTCCGGGAGGCACCGGGATGCTTCAGTGCCCTCCCGCAGACCCCCCGTCCCCCGTCCCCAGCTGGTGACGGTCGCGGAGCTCCCACCGCCGCCCCGCTACCCCTCGCCCGGCCGCCTCGCCTCCCCGGCCCGGCCCGAGGCCTCCTCTCGCCGGCCCCAGCACCGGGCAGGCAGCGGCCTCCGTGCTGCCGGGAGGAGGGAACGAGCCGGGCAGCA
>Ga0065711_1028840_pt1 | contig 38923 bp, 18 predicted proteins | sample Hoacrofraction12_FD_59098 | JGI IMG/M metagenome (GOLD analysis project Ga0065711, IMG submission 59098) | Hoatzin crop microbial communities from Cojedes, Venezuela - Epithelial fraction 12 v2 (version 2) | ecosystem: Host-associated > Birds > Digestive system > Esophagus > Crop | place...
CTCTCACCCACCCTCCGCCGGGCGCGCAGAGGCCTCACCCGCTCCCTTGCAGCCATTTTGCACATTAGCCAGTCCTCTCCAGGAAATGGAAGCCGCCGGCCTCCCGCCACCTGGTCTTCACGTGGAGGCACTGGGCGGCCGGTGTTTTGACGCGTCTGCGGGACGTGGGGCGGCACGAAGACGTCGGCCGTTGCCATGTTACAGCCTCCTGGGCCGTGTCTCTGAGGAAAAGGGCTGCCCATGGCCGTTGGCGTCCTCGCGGCCCAGCGTGGCGGCTTACCTGAGGGAGGCGGCCCGCGTGAGGATGGCGCCAAGCCAGCCGGGCAGCATCTCCACCTCCCGCCTGCCTTTACCACCGAACCCCGCCTGCTCAGGGGCTCCCAGGGAGAGGAGGTTTTCTCACACCAGCTTGGCCCTTCCCTTGGAGTGAAGCCGAACCGGCTCATGGCGAGTGGAAGCCCCGCTTTCCACCAGGCACGATGGCGTCTTGAGGAATCGAGTCGCATTCCTGCAGCTTCATGCTGTGAAGGATTTGTTTCTCCAGGTAAAGTGTCGAGCGTCCTCTCGATAGTACCTTTCTTGAAAGCCGTTAGGGTTGGCCCTGACCAGCTCTTCACACCTTGGCTTCGTAGCCAGCCTCCTGTAGTTGTTACTGCCTTTAGACTCCATGTCCTCACCTCATAGCTGACCTCTGGCAGCCATCGCCCCGGAGTCTGGGAGTGACGCCGAGTGTGGCGCGGTCTGGCTTTGCCGTGCTCGTGGCTTTCGTTCATCTTCATTGTGTTGGCATTTTTCATCTCTTGATTTCAGTCCTGTGTGTAACGCTGCACTCCACAGTAATGTGGGGCTTGGCACTGCCCAGGCTGTTACCTGAGCAGCAGATCGGAGCCGATTATGGAGTATAATGCAGGAAGCCTGGGCATGGCTCATGAATGTCGCTGGTATCGAGTGCTGAATTATTTCTGAAACTTCATTTATGACCAAAGAACCTGGTGTGGTCCAAGTGGGGTGAAGCTGAAGACTCTTCTGACCGAGAGGGTTCCTGTTTGAAATACCAATATTGGGTATTTTGGATGTTGTCACCTTTTATCATGAAAGTAGGAAATTTTTGTCATGAAAGTAGGCAGTAACACGTGCACATCCAGCTCTTGATTGACCCCCATCCCCTGAACTGTGAATATTACCTCTGGTGATTATGAACTTGCCAGCTAACCAGCTTATTATTGACTCACAGATCAATAAAAACTATCTTAGGGCAGTTTGGAGCTCAAAGATGTTTACGGTTTGTGTGGTCTGCTGGGTGGTGTGGTAATGTTGGATTCCTAAGGACGAGCCACTCTGCTTACGTAAAACATAACTGGTTTTCATCTCGACTGGAGTAACTGGAGGGTTGTTCTCTGCTTTCCAATTTGCCAGCGATATTTGAATTGTTGGGATTTGATATTTGAAGAGTAAAATGTTGAAAGGATTAAGAAATACTGTAAACTACCCATGCCTTTAGCAAATTTAGTAATTAGTGCAGCAAAAAATTTCTTAATTCACAAGAAATGCATTACCTAATATTCACACCCCATGGTAGCTTCTCGATAAATCAATTATTTTCTCTTATTGTAAAGTGACTTTTATTGTCTACAGTAGCAAATCAGCTCTTTGGAGTGCTGCTCATTGAGCAGAATATTCCATTGATAAGTAGACATTTTAATACATTTAGCTTCAAAGTCTACTTTATTACACCTACTATTTTGCTGCTTTCCACAGCTGTAAACAAAATGGCAGTCGAATCCAGTGAGTCATTTTTCAGATGCATTCTAAAATATTCCTCCTCTGAAACTGTTGGCTTTCCTCATAGTATCAACTGTTCTCCAAAGGTGTCTTGAATGAATTAAACAATGTCCCTTCCCAAGCTGTAGAAGAATATACGTCTTTTCTTTCGAGGCAGGTCTGATAATCAGACTGTTCTTTCTGGTCCTTGCTGTTACTCTGCTCTCAGGCAGCTTAAATTACAACAACGTACCCTGCACCATATTGGAAGAAATCTCCATGACCTGGTCTGTACGCTAGAAAATTTCGTTTACGTTGTACAGTGTTTAGATCACATTAAAACCGTCAATATTGTTGCTGTAAGATTTACAACCCAAACAAATATTAGTTTGCAAGTTTTGAAAGGATGAATGCTTTAGTGAATGCTTTGAAGAGGGGAAACATCTTTTTCCTGATTACTCATTCCTTGTTTGAGAGTACACAGTCCCTTGGGATGCAGTGGTGTGTGAGTCAATAGTGAGGAGCAGAGAGAGGACTTTTGCGATTGTCAAACCCAGGAAAAGTTGACTGTGGCTTCAGTGTATTTCCCTGTCATGTAGCAGAAAACAAGTTTTTTAGTTTTAAAAAATCCAGATTACCTTCATTTGCCCCGCAGGTCTCTATTGTAATTAGTCAAGTCATGTGGTATACCTCTGAACCTTTTGGAAAAAATAGAAATATTTAAACTTATTACCAATTTTTTTTTTTTTAAGTTTCTGGTAGCAGATTTTCTGGAAATACGTATTTTCCAATTTTAATTGCCTTTAAATGGAAATATCTTTACTCCAAAATGAAATTACTACAAAATCAAGATTTTTGTACAAATTACAAACTCTAAACTGAATGTTTTTGCTAAATCTGTGATTATTCATTACTCTCATTGTTTCGCCGCCTTCTCCTATTTCCCATCCCAAGAGAGCAATGCAAGCAAGGGGGGCATTCCAAGTGCGATACATCACATTTTAACACTTCTTTTGATTTGGTGGATGCTCTGGTTTCCACTACTTTAATTACAGGAATTATCTCTCAGATGGAATAAACTTAAAAACGAAACTATTATGCTTCAGAAAGCTAAAATACTGTTGTCATAGCTGTGCCATTGATTTGTTATTGATTGTTTAGTCAGTCTGTCCAGTGCTGTGCAAATATTGTAGATACTGTACAGTCAGTAATACAGTTCCCCCAAGGAGTGTGCAGTCGAGCGGTGCATTTTGGCAGCAAGCTCTATGAAAAGTCGCTGCATGGGACTGCATTCCCTCTTGAAGAGGAAGCTGAACGATGGGCGAGGATAGTTGGGTAAATGGAGAAATGGAGAGAATTCCCTTGCTAAGGAATAAAAATTAGATGAGAAAAGGGTGAAAACAAGGCATGAGTGAGACGAAAGAGAGAAGGACAAGGAACCAAAGGTGAATGCAAGGAGAAAGCTGTGCAAAGCCATGGTTGTGTGAAAAAATGTGAGACAAAAGGGAGTAATTTAGCAGCAGCAACTGGAAGGGAGAGCAGGGACCAAGGTAGCAAGGTGTCTATCTCTAACCAAAGGGAGGATGACCAGAACATGGAAACAGTCAGCGAGGGTGAAAATGAAAGGAAGTGTTTTAGTGAGTTCATAAAGGAAGAGTCGACAGGAAACGGCGAGTAGCTGCAGCAGGAGGAGGAGAGTCACTTCTGACGCCGCTGTTCTGGCTGGGTGATGGGCAGGGCAGTGGATTTCCTAGGGCTTGGTACCATGATGGCTGGATACTCACCTGTTGGGTCGGAGAGAGCGCTAGAATGCCCCATGAAGCTTGTCAGAAAAATTATCCAAGATACGAAGTCAAATAGGAGTTGCAAAGCAAGATGAAGATCTCCTTAGCACACATATAGCATCTAAAAATTAGAGAATAGATGAACATGAAAGGAAAATAGGAAGGTGCCTTTTTTTTTTTCTTTTAAGAATTGATTTACATTGTTTAGTGACAAGAAGTAGACTTGGGAAGAGCCCGATATACTTTGCCCTGTGCCATGCTGTCTTTGAAAGCAAACAAGTAGTTGTGATCATGTGATTCTGATGCTAAATTAATGTCTTCCTCCAAACCCTTCTTTGGGTCTTATAACGTGCAATTACTTATCATCAAGAGAAAGCATTTGAAATAGAATCTGAAATACCACAGTATAATGAAATGAACAAGAACGTATAGAAAACAAAGTAATGTTTATTTGTTGGTGTACAACATATACCACGGAATAGAACTTTTCTAGGGTTGAAAGTGTATTTTATTGGCAGCTGTTCTGAAAACCATCTTTACTTCTTGCAACTTTATGATTCTGTTCTGCTGTATGAAGTGTGGCAAATACGGTTTTGCCTTATTTTGGGAAGGGGAAAAAAGAAACTTTAACCAAGGATGCATGAAAAAATGGATGCCAACTAAGATATATGGAAGACAATGTTAATACGTTAATATTTCATATGGGAATCTATATGATGCGGTTGTATATACTTGTCACTATCCATCTAGACTTAGAAAATAAGGAAGTCTCATTGCTTAGCACAGGTTTGCTTGTCAGTTACTTTCAATGGGAAATATTTCATATTAAGCATAGTCTGTGCCCCAGTTCTGTGAGGTGATTGATGTGATCTATTGATTTTAACAGATCTCCGTGCAAGTATGAGGATCAACCCATTGCAGTCATTTTAACAGACGGACATCACATGAGAAAGAGAGATGGAGAAAAAACTGCCTTAAAAATTAAAGCAGGGAATGGCGTGTCACAGGAGAAGGAAACAGAGATCGTGTACATCATTGCAAGAAAAAGAGGCGAGAACAGAAGGTACTCTGATAGAGGACACTTCATTGTCAAAACAGTGTTTCACTAAACCTGTACAAGCAGTACTGAAGACAACCTGGTAGCGAGTAGGACTTTGCAGCAGAGACAAGTGGCTCGGAACTGGTTTCTGGTGTGAGGCAGCAAAGGTATGTTTCCCACAGATTATTATCACAGCCACATAACAACCATTGTAGAAGACAGGTTACCAGGACACGTTCTTGTTCTGGAACATCAGTGATTATGTAGGGCCTCATTCAAAAGCGTGGAAATGAGTGGAAGTATTCTTTTAAACTCTGTGAATTTAGATGCCTTCCACACCTGTTCATCTTTCCTTTTCCTGATTCCCCTTGCTGTACGGGTGTATCATTCACCATCTTATTTTGTGAAACTACAATCATATTTGGCAACAAGAATTGAAACGAATCATTGTTGTGTCTTTTCTCATGTTGGAAATTAAGATAGCTTTGTGTTTGTCTGAACACATTGATTCTTTTGCCAGTACCTCCCAATGAGTCCAAAAATAACATATTTCCATATTCCACTCCCTCTTGTTTGCAAATGCCGTTTTTCCACCTGACATGTTGTCATGGATAATAGAAAGGTGCCAAAACATTCCTGTTGAAAGATTTGCTAACTTTCAGACTGAGGCACAAAAAAAGGGAAATCTTACATCATGTAGAAGTCAATTTCATACGGGAACTCTTGTGTATACAGAGCTTCCAAAGTTGATGGCTCAACAGTTGAATTTTCAACAGATTTAGGAAATCGTGTCATACGTCAAGCAGGAGCAAATGGCACACATTATTTTCGTATGCTCCTGCAGATCCTGAACATCAGCTAAGAGTCCAGTGTTAGAGACTTTGGTTTATGGCCTTACTTTTATGTGGGTGGAAATAGAAGAGTGAAGTGGATAGCTCAAGTGGTTTCTTCTGTTAGGCAACAAATGATGGTGTGTAAACACCTAACAATGTTACAGGTTGTAATGCAACATGGGATTTGAAACTTGCACAATGCCAATTAAAGGAAGTTGGGATAAATTTTATTAGTACTATCTGGACAAGATGTATTAGATTCATTATAAAGAATCCATAAATAGCAAGATGAAAGAAAACATTGTTAGATTTAGCTGACTGAAAGATTCTCTTAAGGGAAGACATCTGACAAATTCAGTATGGTTTATATGTAATATTCAGAGTAATCACAGCATATTACAGCACATTGGTAAGCTAATGGATTTTTTCTATGAAACTTTCACTGTACTAGTACTATCTACTAATACACAAATACACAGGGTTTTAACATCTAGGTATGTAATATTATATGGTAAGCAATACTGTGTTTTGTGATTTTTAATCATGTACTCGGTTTGTATCTCTGTATTTGCCACAATAACTCCAAAGCCATGCAAGAACACACAACATTTCAGAAAACTAAAAGAATCGTTTCTTACTAATGAGAGACAATATGGAGCCTGATCCATTTATGAAGAGGATTACAGTACTTGTGAGGATGGAGAGCCTGAAGCCAGAAGGTGCCTTCAAGTCCGTTTTTGTGGGATTCCAAGCAAAAACTCCATAATACGTTGAAAGTGTTTAAAAATAGATGAAATTATTAGAAAAGCACAGAATAGTGGTGATTGGAGAAGACGTCTGCAGATCATCTAGTCCAACCCTGCAGCTCAAAGCAGAGTCACCTAGAGCACATTTGCTCATGACCATCTCCAGCTGGGTCTTGAGTGTCTCCAAAGATAGAGATTACACAACCCGTCTGAGCAACCTGTTCCAGTGTTCAACCAATCTCACAGTAAAAACAGGTTTTTTTATGTTTAAATGGGTATTTAATTTAGATTTCATAAAGCTGATTTGAATCAGTTTTATTTTTATGAGATTTTCAATGTACTTACTAGAAATGTAGTAGTATCTTGAACATGATGATCTGAAAAGTGAAATGAATCATGACTTGATGATTCTCAAGATCATTGCAAGTTGCACAGTCAGGAATGAAATCCATATCCCAACTCTCAGGCCCTGGCTCCAGCAATTGATTGGGTTATCTGTGGCATGGTTTCTGATTACATTCTTTAAGGAGAGACTTCTTTTTGCAGTTACAGGATTCCCAGTCCCTGAGAAATTATGTTAGATTTCACTCAAGAAAATGCATATATATTGTATTTGAGTGTCATAACACAGCTTAAAATATTCTTATGAGCTAGTAAAGGATTAGCTACTCTTTGTTTGGAAATTTAAAACAAAGAGCTTTTAGATCTTGACAAAATAGGAAAAGCCTATTGTAGGCCATGGAGAAGTAGCATTAGTTTTGTCTGGTGGGCATTCAGAATTTCTTTCTGTGTCTAGTTAGCCAGGGTTATTAATGATGAACTTTTTTAAAGATGTAGGTATTTACAGGAGGTTTGTTTAGCAGCATGGAAGCAATATTTTAAGGGAATATGTTTCTTTTTTTTGTTTTGCTAAGATGTTGTATGTTTTCAAATAATATACATTATATAGTGCCCTATCGTGCAGTCTGCACTTTAAAAATATGTAAATAAATCATGCATGTTAATTATTTGTTATTATAGATGCCTTTAAGTACCAACTAGTGGAACTCTCCATTTATGTACATGGGCTGTTGCTGGGTTTGTTAATGTCTCTAAGAAGAGAATTATATCCACTGTGAATGAATGAATATACCACAGGCTCTACATTACAGTAGCATACGTAACTATGCTAATCCTTAGGACTACTTTTTAGGGTAAGGACTGTAAACTAGGTCTTATGGGACCTAGTATTTGCATTGCATTTATTTGTGGGAAATGTATGCTTCAAAAGCATATGCAGTTTTTGACAAAGAGCTTGCAAAATGGTAATATCTTGTTCTTAGACATTATTCTAATTTTTTTATACTCTCATTTTTATTTTTAGACATTAAACATTCTCAACTTTAGAATTGTCAATAATTTAGCTCTCTTTAGTTTTTGCACCAGAGTGACTTTCAAAAATTTTAAATCCATTTGCAATACTGATTTACAGATAACGAACCATTTAACTTTTCTTTAGTGTCTCTAACAGAATGTATCAGTATAGATGAGAAGGCAGCAAAGCCCACTTGCGGTAGGCATGGACTGGTCCATAGTCTCCATAATAGGGCTTTCTTAAAACAAAATGGACTGACTTAGAGTAAAAAGAAGTAAATGAAAAAGTCTGGTTTTAATTTGAAACACTAATTTGTTTATCAGTGTGAATCGAAAGTAATTCTTGAAAAGTCAGGTAATGTAAAATGCGAGTAGAGGTTAGAATCAGGTCTGTACCTTTACACTCAACCCCAAATTTCCTACAGAGTCTGGTTGGAACAAAGCAAGTTGGAGCATATTAAAAGCCGCAACGTAAAAGCTGGACTTTCAGTGAATTTAAAGTAGTGACTTCAGTATAGCAGCAGCAATTCACATTCCATTAAATTCTGGCCTGGAGTCTTTAACTGGAGGGAAATCACGTATTGGTAGGAACCCAAGGACTTGGTCCCAGCTCACCTCTCACCACTTAGTCTTACTGTGTGTTATTTTAGTTCTATAATAATGCATTAATTTTACTTCTTCATCTGCTCACTTTGCAATGTATTATTTCTGGTTCAGAGTCTCCTGAAAGCAGAAGTTGTGTTTTTGTTTCAGCTTCGCATTCCGGTCAGTTGTACTTGTAATTCTCATTGACTTGTATTACTCTGTGTTCCCTCCATTGTTAAACAGTTAGACCAAACCAAATAAGCCAATCTAAACTTACCGCATGGAAGTAAGAGCTGAGTTTTGTTTATTTGTGAGCTCATGCAAGAGGTTGTTTGTAAGTATATGATACAGATAGCTTTTTATATAAGGCATAGCGCAGAATATTGCTACTGATACCACTGGATAAAAATCTTGGTTTGTTTTTTGTTATTTTCGTCAGCCTCTTTTTGCGCACAAACCAGTCCATTCTCATTCTAATTCAGCGTAATGAAACATATAATTTTCTGTTCTAGTGTTAATAATGCAGTTTCAGAGCATGGTCAACGAAGTATCCCTGTGTAAATGGCTACCCGATTCCTTATCACTGCTTTTGCTCTCCAATGCAGAGATCTCTGACACATGTTCTCCACCCTGCTAGTCCCCTGAAGTGAATTTTAGTTCTGTTCTAGCAGTAAGGGCAGATGTCTTAGGTGAGGACCTGGCCTCACTGAGGCTAGTGCAAATTTTAGATTGACTTTACTTAGAGACTGGGACCTCACACCTGATGTCACTGTGCTACGCAGGAACAATTTTCAACCCTTTCAACCTTGTTGATGCGAAGCAGTACAGTGAGTCTACATGCTAAGGGATACAGTGGGATAGCAGTTGGGCCGTTAAGGTGGTTGGGGGACTGAGAACCTCATGGAAGACGGAGCTGGGGGACAAAGATTTGTTTAGAGTGGAGAAAAGAAGCCTAAGGTGGAGCTAGTAGTGGTCCTGAGAGGTGGTAGTAGGGAGGCTGTGCCAGAGTTTACTGAGAGATGCAGAGCAAAAGGATGAGGGGCAATGGTCACAAGTTGCAAGCGGGGGAACTTAGACTGAGCAGCAGGAAAAAAAGTCATAATGAGTGAGATTAAGTGCTGAAACAGGTGCCCAGAGTGGTTGTGGAATCTCCATCTTTTGAGATTTTCAAGACTTAACTGGACAAGGCCCTGGGCTGCCTTATCTAACTTTGAAACCAGCCCTTATTTGAGGAAGAGGTTGGACTGGATGACCTCCAGAGGTCCTTTTCACTCTCAGCTATTCTATGATTCTGTGAAACCAGAGGGAAAGATCTGAGCTTTTTCTGCTTGATCTGTAACTGCAGTTCTAAGGATTGTACTCCTTGAAATTGCAACTGTTAACATCATGTCAGTACATAGTTATACGAAATAAAATGTTCAAATTACCTTGTGTGGGTGGAGGTAATCTGTACAGCCTTGAACTTCAAATAGTAATTAAAAAGCGTAGCAGAATGTATCCTGTGCTAAAGCTCCTGCTATCTGCATTGCTGTATTCTTTCTTCACTGCGTTGTGTACAAGTAGCAGTGCAGCTTCAGCTGAAGGCAGGCAGGAAGCAAGTGAACTTATGAGACAATCATTAACTGCCTGTGGTTGTTATGATACTGATGTACTACTCAAATGTGATTTTCAGCTAGTAAAACACACCTGCAGTTGGGCATTTGTCATTTGTAAGAGGACAAAATCTGTTTTCTACATCTTTGTGTTCATTCATATGCCTTCATATTTAGGTTTCAGGCTATTTCAAAATCTGACTCTTGAACTTTTCCAGAATGTTAGCAATACAAGTCTGTGACAGGGCAGAGTAACCCAAGGCCATGATCGTTTGATGGCTACTTGATGATTCTTGTGTGTACCTGCCAACGCTTGACATTCAGAAAGGGGTAGAGTTGGCTAATGTGCCCAGTCAGTCTGTCTGCCTCAGCAATCTTGGCGCTGTTTGGTTCGCAGCAGCTGCAATCTGAACAAGAGTTTCTTGGAGGGTTCAATACTCGATAGGCCTGTTACAAGGGGTAGTTGCATTGGTTCCTCAAAGTAGTTGAGACAGTGCTTGAATCGAGAGCTGTACTTACTGTCCCACACAACCCATTCCATACTGCATGCCACTTCCCATGCATCTGCACAAGGGTCGGGTTGTAGTCAGATGCCAAGAGCCAGGACTGATTCAGCCATACCCATGGCAAAGGTGCTGCTTTGCTTCTGGCTCAGGGCTATAGCTGTGCACAGTGCCCAGCAGCAGTGGCCAAGACATGGTTATCTCTTCACGCACATACCATCTGCCCAGAAACACCTCCTTTCCTGTCCACAGGTATCATCCCCTTGCAGCCCTGTCCGTAAATCCCGCGCTGACCCACTCATTATGGCCAGCAGTGCATGTGGGTGTGGTGCTGCCTGCTCTGATGTTTGTTCTGGGAGGTCTTGGACAAGCTGGGTTGTGGATGTTGCTTAACTCACGTGATTGCTTCAGTGTTTCTGGTGTCACATGGTGGTGACAGCAGCAGAGACAGAACTACCCTTGCCTCCTGATGCAGCCAGTCCTGCTCAGTAGCTGCCTCCTTGCTGACTCTAGCCACGCAATCAATCAAAAAACTGAAAAAGCAGTGAACATGGAGGAAGGATCATAAAAAAAGTAATCTGCTCCCAACTAGAAAGAGAAAATATGCCTGTGAAATATGTTTGGAGTCTGGAGTTTCAGGTCTAAATGAACTGTTGCCCATGTCACAAAACCAGCCACTTTTTCTGGAAGTCTCAAAAGACTAATACTAGCGGATATAAAAACAGAACTCCGTCATCGTAAGTGGTGGTCTGCTTAGCGTGAAGGTTGTGTGTATAGGCTGTCTGCTCTTGAGAAATCCATGAATATGCCTCAGTCTTTATGGTAGTTAGCTGTCACCTTTTTTGAACAGTAAAATTCCTAGCAGGGCAAATCTTGCCCCTTCTTTCACAGGATTATTGGGCTAGAAGTAACAGTTCATGAGCTGGTTTTAACAGAACACAGAGAATATGCCACTGATTTTAAGTGTGTTGGAAGGTGGCACCCTTGTTTCTGCTTGACAGTTAGAAAACTTATTTCTACAAAAACGTAGTGAGGAAGATTAATTTCAAATGTAGTGGATCTCATGAGTGAAGGCAACGTGGAGGTAATGTCTTGTTTGGGCAGAGAACATCTAAAATTACAAAAAGAAGCTGTATTTCTTGTCAGAGGATAGATACTACAGATATCAGGAGCCACTGAGTAGTCGCTGTCGGGACCTATGGCAAAATTGATCGGTAACAGATAAAACTTCTAACTCAGGAAGACTTCTAAATCAAATGACTAATTAGCTATGTTAGCAACTGCTCCTTGACCTGTGATTGGTCTTGAAAGCTGTGCAACACCTGGTGGCTTTAAAGGTTCTGCTTATATAGTTTCAGCTCCCTTTTCAGTAGACATTACTCTTTTGCTATTTTTTTATTAAGAGGTAGTTCATATTGCTGCAGATTTCAGAACTATGCAAGGAGGAAAGAAAAGTGGGTATATGTTGAAGAGATGTACCAACCTTATCCTTCACCTAGGTTAGTCTCTGGAACGTAATATTTAAGCAACAAGTCTCTTGCCAGGTAAAATATATTGCTGTTGTCCTACCGTGGTGTCTTCAGAATGTGTTTTGTAAAGTTAGGCTGAACCACAGCAGTGACACATTGTACTTGATAAAACTGGATATGAAGGATTAATTTTCTAGTTTATGTGTCTTTCTTTGTGTGTGTCCATGGCAGATGACATGACAAGAGAGTCCCAAGTGCACTCTGAATACTAAATCACTCTTAAATGCTGTTGATGAGTATTCACCTTTCAGGTTGGCAAATGCACAGATTCCCTTGATGTCACTCTCTTTCTCCAATGCTTCTCAGCAATGGACTCAGATGAGAAATGGTGGAACAGTGCTGAGGCTCCTCTCCCTGCTCCAGGGCATCAGATGTGTTCACTATATGAGAAAGGGATGTGATGCCTTTCTGATCTATAATCCTGAAGTTCCTTTACAGAGAGAAATTCTGGGTAGAATTTATAAGGAAATTTATCGGGTCAAATACAAAAAAAAAAACCCAAACCTTGAGAGACAAAAGATAGAAAGGATACAGAATTAAAATTCCTTCTCTCGGATCAACACTGGTTTGTTCTTCCAGTGCTTTGTGTTACTAACTTTCAGATGTTCACTGTTTTGCAGTTTCCAGGCTCTAGCAAATAAGGAGCTTTTCCTAATAGTCAGGCTAATGTTCCTTGTGTGTTTTTTTGCATCAAAGTCAACATTGACTCACCAAATGTGATTATATACTCTCTGTTTTTTTCCTTCCCATCATTGATACTGTGTTTTCCCCACTTGTTTTTGGAGAAGTGTGTTTATTGTGTCCATCATGAAGTACAAGGGTGATAAAATTGCACCAATCTTTGTGTAATATGTTGTTTTATAGACATAAGGCCTATTACTTCTGTTGTATAGGCTGTCCCTAAACTTTTAAAACCTACCCCCTCACTGGACTTGGTTTTGATTGTTTCTGGAAAATTCAGACCGATTTTTGTGGCTTTTTGTTGGACATTTAAGAACCCTTCTTGATGTTTTCTGGTTTTGTTCTTAGATCAAATACTTGAAGAGTTACCAATTGCAAAAGTACCTGAGAAATAAAAAATCTAAGCTTGCACCAGTGCTATCCTCCTTCTGTTCCCTGGTGATGGTGAGCTCCAAGACCAGGTGCATCTGTAGGACTTTTGCTTTGTCCCTTTCTTAACTGAAATTATCGATGAATGTGGGATGACTTGGGTTAGGGAGGAGTGATGTGGCAGCTCTAGTCATGGGTCCCAGGAGGTTTCAGGAGTTCTCAGTGAGCCATGTGCCTTTACTTGTGCAGCGATGCAGACCTGGCCCTTTAGGATGCGCATGGACAATGAATTTTCGCTGTGCTCCTGAAGCTCATCAGGGGAGTGGAGCACCTCTTTTAGGATAAGGAACTACAAAAGACTTGGCGTGTTCAACGTAGGAGGAGAAAAACTGAGAGACAATATGAATACAGGAGAGAATAAGTACAAGACATGGAAAAGAGCTATTTAAGCTAAAGGGCAGTATTTGCTTATGAAAAAAAAGGGTCTAAACTGGCCGTAAATATATTCTGGCTGGAAATCAGAAGGAGGTTTTTTGATTATATGAGGTTCTGGAGCAGCCTACAAATGAGCTAGTGGGTTCTGAAAAAGAACAGCTTCTTTTAAGGTGGAGCTCAGTACTTTTATGAAAAGGGTTCTATAAGATGGTGCCTATGGACTGCATCGGATGACTCATGAGATCCCTTCCAGTCCTATGCTCCTAAATTTTCCTGAGCAATTCAAGTAAAAGAAGAAAATGTCAATTTTAAACAATTTGTAACTCGGCTCAGCCTGAGTGCAATTCAATGGGATAAAGAAAAGGCACTTTTTAGCTTAAGGGCATTCTGCCTTCTGCATTTCAAAGGCCTGTGGCAACCATGGTAGCTTGTCAAAATAGTTGTAAGAATCTTTTAAAATACAAGGTTTTAGACATTATAAATCTGGGACCTGCCAATAGCAATAATGTTTAATGTCTTTTTAAAACTTTCTGAATCCTCCCCCTAATCTAGGGGAGGATGAAGAACAAGCTGCATTTTCATCGTGAGTAGAGGGAAGGGTTGGTATAATCCATTTAAGTGAAAATAATTGTTCTAGTGTGAATTATCTGTGGCCCGAGACTGGTCTGTAGTAATCACATGTGCAGTACACAAGCACTGTGGATACACGTAAGTGGACAAGCAGTTGTAAGAAATGTTCTTCTTCATTAATTTGTTGGTAAAATGCTTCATATATTTTAGAGAGAAATTTTGTTATGTTTACTAGGTCTGGACCATTGGTTCAGTAACAAAATTCTCCATGCCCATTACGCAAACTTCCTTTATTGACACATACAGCTTGTTACTGATCGGAAATGCTGTTGAACTCGTGAGGCTGCAAAAGCTAGGAGATGGTAAGATAGTTATTAAACCATGTTCTTTTTTGTGATCTGTTCTTTCAGTATTTGGGACTTTCTTGTGCACTGGGCTCACTAAAAGGTCTTGCTTTGGCCTAGATTAATCCCTACAAGCAGAATACAAATTATTTTATACATGTAGATTAAGAGTCAATTAATGAGGACAGTTGGTATTGCCTCTTTGGTTTGGCTGAGTTCCTTACGACCCAAAAGCCTCTCCAAGATTGCAGTACTCACCTGCAATCTTAACAGCAAAACCTATCTGAGAAATAACTAATCAGTGCATTTTCTTCCTGGCCTAATTGCATTTCTCATGAATCAGCTAAACCCGCTCCGGGACTTCAGCAGCTATTTCTGGGTCCCTGAAGGGAGGTGGGGATTGCAGGAAGCTTGCAGCATTGCTCTGCTACTGCTAGTAAATTTGTCAGTGTCAATGGTTTCCAGACTCTTAGTCCGAACATTAAAAGTAGTAGTTGCAAGTAGGACATTTTTCATCAAAACCTTTTTTTTTTTTTTTCTGGAAAGAAAATGGCTTTTCATTTAAATAGCACTTTTGGAATGGAAGAAGATGAACTTTTGTTGGTACATTTATTTCTTAAAATCTGAAAACATACAAATGTTCTCAATTCTGATAATCAAAAACATGTTTATACAGACCCCCTTCCTGAATTTAATAAAATATTTTTGTCTCTGATTAAAACTTTCCATGAAAAGAAAAATACAGCTTCCCAGCTGCCTCTGCTCTATACTGTTTGGGTTTTTGCAGGTGGAGTTTGTCTGAGAGAATTTTGAACCCCTTGCATCTGCAATAAATAGGCTAAAAAGTACTTGTGATATTTGCTGAGTTTCTATCCTTGCTCAGTGTTATCCAGCACTTACAAGGTTGTATTTCAGAAAAAGCAATAGAAATTTAATGTTTCTGTTGTTCTGTAGTGTAGTACTGGTATTTTCTATAGTGAAAAGGTTACCTTTTTTTGTATGTTATGTTTCTGTGGGAAGAATATTCCAATTTTCAGCTAAAATGCACTGAAAGAACTCTGGCTTGTCTTTTAACATCCATTACTAAATATCCAAATTCTCCATAGTGCGGGAGGATACTTTACGCTGCTAATGACTGACTGACCTTTATATTAACACCACTTTGAAGACAGTTTAGTGGCTTACCTCTTTAGCAAAATTAATAAATTCAGGGGTTCCATTAATAAGTATTTTGATTCATAGTTCTGCTTTAAAATGTAATTATATGTTACTCACGATGTTGCTTATACTCCACTGTATTCTGTCTCTTCATTCAAGAGCTGGCCTGTGATGTAGTTGCGTTTCCATTCTTTCTTTTATCCCTAAAGCCACATCTTGAAATCCATGGGGCCACATCATTGCAACAGAAAAGTGTTTGGCTCTGTATTGTCTTGAGAGCCTTGTCTCTCCACACATTGTTCTTATTGTAACTGGAAAACATATGTCCTATTACTTCTGTTGTGGAAATATCAAGTAAGACGTAGAATGTCAACTACGGTCGTTGGGGAAGAGCATAATGACCAGAGCGGCCTCTGGAACAAACGCTGCAACCTGAAGAACAGCTTTCCACATGGCTTGCTCCAGCTGTCTGAATGGTGGTAAAATTCTGAGACCAAATACATGGTAGACATTGGTTGTTTCCTGGTACAAAACTTAACTCTTTCCTTCCTAAAACTGTGAGATTTATCTCACCTTTTCTGTTTTAGAAGACTGTTGTTTGAGAATATGCTGAATACCTTTCCTTTTTTTTTCCCTGTTAGCAAGTAAATCTCTCAGTGAGCTTTTGGGCAGGCAAGAAGGTGCTTATGCACTTAAATATCATCATTAGTTTTATGTGAGTAGTACAGGGATAGAAAATTCTAATTTAGCTGCAGCTACTTAACCAAAACAATTTCTGTCAGGCCTTTCTTTTATCCATCTACACTGACACAGTCATGAGTCAGCAGTGCATCCTGAATGACTCAGCAGTTTATCTGATTAGGGGTATTCTAGCATAACTGGTGCAATTCAAAAGAAAAGGCATCAGAAATGAAACTACATGACTTCATTGTTAGCACTCATTTTCTCAGTGCAGGAAAAATGTCATCCAGAAATTGTTACAACCTCTGCATTCACAGAATACCAAGAAGAATCAGCTAGTTGGATGCTTCCAGCTCCAGACTCTCCACACTGAATCTTTGATTGCAGTCTGCCATGTTGTATCTCTAGTGATGCTCCCTGCAGCATTCTGCCAAATAGCTCAACCCGGTTCACACACACAATTTCTCACACAGAAATATCAGTTGTGTATTTGTAAGCATCATCGTTCATTTGTCTGCACAAGATGGGAAGACTCGTGCACCCAGATGGGATTTCATGCCATTCAGTTTAATCACTTGTGTGTGGAGGATCCAGCACTCCTAGCTTGAAGTGATTGGGCTATGAGGTGTGTGTATACTGGAATGTATTTGTGTATGGTGTATGCAGTCTGGGTGTGGCCTAGTTGGAAGTTGAAAACTAATTTCATGACTAATTTTATTCATTGGTTCCAACAAAGACGTAATTTATTTCAGATGTATCCTAGTATTTTCTGTTTAGGGTTACTTCTCATTACATAGGCTAAACCAATGGTTCTGATCCATGGTGCCTCTCTCCCCTTTTGTGCTTGCTGCAATAATAGTACGTGGCATCCAACATCACAAACGCTTGCTCTGGAAGCTGTAACAACGGCACAAGAAAAGCCAACTGCACTAATCTGTTATGGAACAGGCTTTTTGTTTAAGTCCACACCTTCTCATTTTAAAGGTCATGCGATGACATCAGAGATCAATAAATGGTTAATGTGTTATATTTCTGTGGTGAGGAAAGAGCAGATTAAGAAATTCTGTAAAAGCAGTTGTACTTTTTGAATGGTCACAGCTTTGCATTTTGACTTGGGGTGTTGTTTATGCAATTCCCATATTCCCATGACTCCATCATAAATGGGTTGTGAAATCCAATAGCGTGTACTGGCCAGGTAAACAAAAGGGGACAAAATTTTATAATGGAGTTCCCATTTTGTATCCTATGTGTGAGTTTTATCTCAGATAAATAGACCCAAAAATGTTACAGTATATGTACTTGTGCCACAAATATTACATTTGATTCCGAATAGGTCATAAAGTGCCTTTTGCAAACCTTCAAAGAAGTGTCAGTCTGTTCTATGGAAGATGTATTTCAGTACTCATTTTACTTTATACTTTTTTGCCCTACTGAACTTCTTCCTGTCTTACGTTTCTGAACTATGTAGATAGTAAAATTTATGGTTTGGGTTTGATCTGCCTCTTGGTTACAAAGATCTTAATTTCACTGAAATGAAGTGGTACAAGCTGGATTTTTTGCATCCTGGTGCATTTTAATGTGTTCAATATTATATTAGCATAAGAATAATAATATCAAACCCTATTATAAGCTACATGAATTTTATTACTTGAACATATAAACCAAATGTAATTTACAATATTGCATCAGAGTAAGTCTTAATTATGTTTCAGAGGTCCGTATTATATAGAATGGATCCACTGCTGGGTTTAACATTTTGACCTTAAGTGATGTCACTGATAGTATAGACTGAAATGATGATGCTAAATAGAGGATGGATGCAGCATCAGCCATAGTCCTGTGATTTTTGATCATTTGAATGAGAACTTAATGAAAGTTTTATGTTAATAATGGAGTAATCTTTAGCTAAAGTAGGTTTAGATCAATTATCTGACTGTAGTTACAATTTAGTGCATTAATGCTTAAGTCAACTTGGGAAGTTACAGAGAAGCTGAAAAATCTAACTTTGTAAATTAAGATTCTATAACTGATAACTTTGAAATAAGCTTGTTTCATCCAAGACCAGAATTTTATAGATGTGGCGCATGAAAAGAGAAAAGCTATTTATTCGGAGTAGAATATGGCACATATTGATGTAGCCAAATGTAGAGTTACATCTAGATGATAGTATTAGTTCCACATTTATTTTAGTATTTAGCATGATCCAGTCCCAGATGATTCCATTTATGTATAATGGGAAGTTCTCGTACGTTGCAGAGACAAGGCTAATACGTCATTTCTGTTAGTTGTTCCATACAGGCTAGTACAAGAATAACTAGTTAATGGTTGCAAGATGTCAGTAAATCTTGGCCACAGAATATTAAAATTGTAGAATCTAAGTTAATTAAGATTAATCATATTTATATTATTAGATATATGTTACTGAGGATTATGTGTGCATTATAGCTATGGTCTTTGAATCATTTCTCATCTTCATAAATCTTTCAGCTAAAGAAAACGGATGGCTGAAACGGCAGCGTAGTGAAGCTGCAGCTGAAGTCTTTGGCTGCACTCCATGCAGAATGCCAGGAAAATCCAAGGAAGTTTTCTTTAACTTGTATTAATTTGTAGAAAGTTATTTAATATTCAGGATTTGTTGACACTGAGGAAGAATATAAAACATGTAGTGGTACTTGGCTAAATATTTGCGAAAAAAAAGTGAAATGACAGCCAGTCAGCATTACCATGGCTGCCCCATAGACCTGGTGTTGTTCAGGGAACCATTAGGAACCCATCCACTTCCAGCAAAGTCTTTGAAAGACTTCCGATCAAATGAGATGGGATTCAGTCAGATACTTTGGCTGAAATATTTAAGTGTATTCTTCAAGCAGTAAATTTCGAGAAGAGACAGGAGAATTACACAGAACAGGGGCACGGGAATATACCTGGGCAGATAAATGTATTAACCTTCAAATTAAAATTTTTGATCAGAATACTAAAGTCTAAATGAGTTAATTATCCTATTAAAGCAGCTCAGGTAGCCAAAGGACTCGCAAACAAAATCTGTTGAACAATAAAATTAGAACAGTAAAAAAGATCCATAAGCAAACACTGACAACTGAGCCTACCTTGAACCTGTTCACCCATTTTCTGTTCTGCAGGAGCTCCCAAAAGAAGGCTGACAACGTAGCTGCCATCGTTATTGCTCCTTAGGCAGAATGGTGATTTACTGGACTGGCTGTTGCCAGGTGTAATCTGTTCCACCATATAAGAGTATTCTGTTTAAAGCCTGTCACAAGTTCACTATTTTAATAAGAGGGAGATTCCTGTAATCTGCAACAATAGTAATTAAAGATTGAAGTGTTACACACTTTTGTATGTCTTACATACATATTTTAGAAAGAATTCATGTACAAAAAAGTGTCTCAAATGGACTTCCCTGAGGCCAGTGATGTATGTCCCTTTCCCTTCGTGAGGTTAAGACTTGGTAAGAGAGAGTGATAAAAATCAGAATGAAAATGTGAATTGTAAGGAGACTTGTGTCCTCTCCAGAGATACCTAGTAATTGTTGCTGCATGGAAAGAAGAGTAAAATGATCCTCAGAGACACTGGTATTTTTCTAAAAAGTGAATGTAACAATTTTTTTTGTCCTGTTTTAAATTAATGAACTTTTTTCAGTTGTGAAGTGTTGGAGGGACTCTGTTGCTTTTGCTTCAGAAAACAAAAAAGTCTCTCACCTTAGTCTACATGCCTCTGCATGTGATGCTCCACAAAACATCATGTACATATGTGTCCAAATGGACACTGTGCCTGGGAAGAAGAGGAGGTTTTACACAAAGCTGTTTGTGAGTAGGCATAAGCCATGGGAATGGAGTGGCAGACCTTTCAGCACAGCAGCAGTCCACTGGGCATGCTTTTATGTTCTTAACAAGTCCTGAAAAAGTCAGTGACTCAAAATCTTTTGTGTAGAATACTCTGACTAAAAGAGTTTATGAGGTGTATAATGTCCCATGCTCTGTACTGCCTAACTACCAGATTGACTTTTGCAGCTCAAATAAAATCTGACATGCTGGGTCTTCTCATGCATCAGCAGCTAAACATCTCTCAAGGGCTGAGACCAACGGGTTTCCAAACTCTGCCCCACCTTTGTGTAGCTTAAATGCATAATGAACAGAGAGGTCAGGGAAGATGAAATTTTAAAAAGCAAGTTTAGAAGCCTGTTCAGTTTGGTTATTTTGCTCGTACTTTCTTCTTCTGTTTTAACAGGCAAAAACAAGCTGTTGTCTTGAATTTTCTGACCTGCTAGACAAGAAATTTATTGGTATTTCCAGTCATTAATAAGGGACTTTATGAGAGATAACAGAGCAATCGGAGCTTTAGTGCTGTAAACATTTGTCACATCTCCTTAGAAAGGTTTAACAACTGCAATTTCAAAGTCATTAATCGCTTTTTCCAAGAGCTGTATTTCTCTGGGCTTGCCTTTCTTTTTCAGTGTAGAGAGTTCTGAGAGTTTTGAAGTTTTTCCTCATTAAATTGTTAAGAGTTTTATCTAGAGTTGGTGGAAAACCTCTCTCTTACTTGTTGCTGTAGCTAATAGTTTCAAACTGTATGTGTTGCATTTGAGGTAGACATGGATGGAGAAATTTCAAGTGTCGTGTTCCATTACAGTGTGAAATTCCATGAAAGCTAAAGCACATTGAAAAATTGCATTGTCTTCCCCATCATTTAATTTGAAGAAAGAAAGAGCTCACAAAAATGTCAAAACTCAGTAAACTCTGTATTAAATATAATGAGCTTTTGGCTTTGGTACTGCCAGAATCACTGGCAGTTGGAAATGTTGTTTAAAACCTTCATAGAATCTTTCTTCTATTTTCTAGCTTGAATTTTTTCAAGAATGGTTAATACACCTGGACAGTTTGTTGTTAATTCAATGCTGTCGTATAGCTTAAATAGTCATTCACCATATTTAGCTCTCTAATGTACTTCAGACATCAATCATAAACCTTTTCAGGCTTCAGTCTGCTAGGCTGAACCTAAGTTCATTTAGTTTTCTTGTGGAAGATAAGCTCTGCCTTTCCCATTCATCTTAGTAATGATTTTCTGTGCTTAATCCAGTTTGTGTTCATTTTTCTTGAATGGGGGTTGCTGAGGCTGTGCATAACACTGGGACAGGAGTGATTCCAGTATCTTATGCAGTGGCAAAATAGAAATATTTCACCTGCTGTCCCCTAAGCTTGAATCACAGACTCACTGAATTGTTGAAATTGGAAGAGACGTCTGGAGAAATTATACCCCAAACCCCCTGCTCAAAGCAGGGTCAGAATATCAGTCAGTTGAATATCAGTCAGCTTGGTATGTCAGCTTGACACTCAGTAGTGATCCAAAAAAGAAAAAGAAAATTGGATATTGAGAAAAATCAGAAAGAAATATAAACAAAACAGAAAGCATTATAATGTCACTGCATGTTGTGCACTTTAATCCATAACAGTGTATCTAAAGTTTTGGTTCTATGCCTCAAATGAAATGCAGCAGAACTCCAGAAGGTGGAAAATCATGGAAACAGCATGCCAAATCAAAGGAATGAAACTGCTTCCTCTGGGAGAATAAATCAAGAGTAGGACTTTTTAGCCTGTAAATGAAGGATATGATAGAAATCCATAAAATCAAAGTGGCATGGAAAAAGGGAGGAGGAGATTGCTCGCTGTCTCTTCCAGCAAGATCTGGGGCATGAAATGAAAGTAGCAGTAGGCAGGTTCAGAAAAGCAGAAGATGCTCCTTTAAACCCATGGGATTCAGCTGCCACTGGATGCTGTGGACAACATAAGATTTCATAAGTTCAGAAAGCAACTGGACAAATTTATGAGAGAAAAATCAATTAACAGCTATTTAATAAGAGACACAATCTCTGGTTTAGGAGTGTGAAAGAGTATTCTGGGGAAAGATCATTCCCTACTAACCTTGTTCTTTGCACCCTTTGTGTGATAGAGTGCACAGCTTTTAAAAGCTTTTGTTTTTAATTTAGAATGAAGTTAAATTTCAAAATCTTGAAATCTTGTGCAAATATTATTTCTCCTTAGAGCTCTCATTTCTAAAGACCAGTCACAGAGAAAAGTTCTATTGAAGAATACCATTTTTATGTAATGCGAGAGTATAATGGGCCTGCTGCTTGTTCTCTTTCACCATTATTTTATTGAGTTAATAAGGGTACTTCTAATTTACATCGGGGAAAGGGAAGAGACCACTATTATCTCTTAAGAGGGTGAAATTATAGAGACATCAGTAGGCACAGTTTATTTCCACCAAAAGATACATGTTTTTGGAAATGATTCCTTTTGCTCAGATCTGTGTCATCCATAAGAAATGGGAAAATTGTACGTGCTCGTAGTGTTCTGAGTTGGCCTGAAAAAAACAGAGTAAAAGCTAATTAAGTTAATGGCTGAGGGCTAAATTCTCCATCACTTGAGTATGTCTTCACGAGTATTACAAAGGCTGAACATTGTAATATTTAATGACCACCTGGAAGTCAGACTTGCCAGGAGTGAGGACTGAATATTTTTATTAATTGCACGAGTGCTCAGATATACCTTTGGTCACCCAGTCTTTCAAAGAAAGCACGCTCTGAGACTGGACAGGAGTGCTGGCTTGCTCATTCATGTTGCATTAGCTCCTAACCATAGTCATTTTCCTGCTAGTAGCTTGATATCTAACCTCACAGAAATGATAGTTTCAGCAAATGTTCATGCCTTATACTTTTGTAAATAGAGTGGAGTAATGTCTTCAGCTTTAACCTCTTGATACATCTTGTGGGAAAGAATAGCATTTTTTAGACTGAAACCAGTATAATACAGTCTGATCCTCCTACTCTTTCTCAGAGAAATGTCCTACTCAACTGTACTTATAATTATCAAGCTAAGTAAATATCTACTTCTGTTTGAAGACAGCTATTCTAACAGTTTGCCTTTAAAGCTAATGGGAATACTTTTTCATTTTATTTGGTTAAAAAAAAAAGTAATCACTGAAACCCCAGAAATGTTCAGTCAAAAGTTTTTGTTTTAAGACCTTAGTTTTCAGTGGGAAATGCTTCCAGGGTACCTTATTTCTGCTATTGCTTTCTTAGAGTTGCGCTTCAGTTTTCATCTCATGGAAGTACAAGACTCTCAAACTACAGCTCTGATCCAGAACCACAATAAAACTTAAAGCCCTCCTTGTATTTCTCAGTGATAATTTTTTTTTTTTAAATGAGTCAGCATTTTTCCAAGGAAAGCCAACACTTTATGGAAAACTTTTTATTTAGTAGAAAAAAATGTACTCCTTTTAAAATCAAATGCGGCCATCTGCTTTATGGAAGGATGGAGGAAAGAAATCCTTTGCTTCTGTTCTAGTTGTTTTAATGTCACCCTTTGACTTAGGCAGATTCATTCTTAACAAGTTAATTTGTGATTCTTTGGGTGCAGTGTTTCCTGTAGCTTATTGGGTCAGACCACTGTGGTATTAGATCTCATAAGGAGCAGGGGTCTGTTCGTTAATTCCTGTTTTCACTGTTTTCTGTTAATCTGCATCATCAATGGAAATTGTCCGGAGCCAGTCCAGCAGCTTCTCCGAAGTCGTCTTGCTTGTTTCCTGCCGAGGGTCTTATAACGGCTTTTCACTGTTTGCCTGTTCCAGCAATGATTTCCTGGTTGCTAGCCAAACAGTGATTCACACAGCATATAAAGGTTTCATTCCACTTCTGTTTTCAGTTTCCAGCTTTCTGGTGTTTTCCTGCAATTTCACTTCCAGAAGAGATACTACCTTTTGTCTTCCCTTATAACCTCCTACTTCATTCAATTTACCGTCATTTGTCTGCTTCTCCACCTCTTCCTTTCATGCTGTTAGAACAGAGCTTTGCTGGAGAGTTTAAGAGGCTGCAGCAGCTTCCATTTAATTCTTCTTTGCTTTTGAAGTTTTTTTCCCATTTATCATGGAGTTTGAAGTTTCCCATATGCTCTTCTGTATAGAAAAAAGTTTCTTCTTCCAGCAGAAGACATTCTGACATGGGACTGTCTTTTGACACGTGGTCTTAACTGTGCAGAAGAACGTGAAGAATAGCTCAGCTTTGCCAGATCTCTTTTATGTGACCTTGTATCCAGCAATGTGGGTTGGAACTGGTGTTCACCAGTAACAATAGTACATACTTTTTTTCTTCTTTGTTGAAGAAGCAGGACTCATATGCAAATAGCAGCAAGGTGTTTTCAAGTAAAAAGCGATGAATAATGATGCTGTTCTGTTCAGGAAACAAAATTGTTTTCTAGAATTGATAATGAATCACAGAAGGTCTCTTAATAAACACATCTGTTTTAGTCTAAGGCCAGAGCTTTTAAATGCTATGACCTTGCATTCAGAAGTAACATTTCATTGTTAAATATAATTTTTACCATGAGCTAATTTTGTCACACTTCCCTGATGACTCAAAAATGCAGTATCAATCTCCCTTCCACAACCTGTGAGAAATACAAAATGAGTAAACTGATTAGAAGTGCTTATTTATACCAAACTATCTAGCATTAAATTGCACGGTCTATGGTGGAATAGCTGAACTTGATGCATTCTGAGTCTGTAAAATATTGAAAGACATAGGTAGAGAAACAGCATGAAAACTTAAATCTACAGTTTATATCCAGTGCTGGGGAGAAAAGACATTTAAATAAATTAGTATATGAAGGAGAAACAGTAGTTTATATTGCTGTATTAATAGGGAAAAAGGTGTTATTATTCATGATGCTTGTTGCAACTTTGTGTTTCACCAGACATGATATTTTTGTATTTTGTATTTTTTTTTAACTATTGGAGGTTTAAATTCCACATACAAATGAAAATGGAAGAGGAGGGAGAGAGATAAAACTAGAATTTATTTATTTATGAAAAGATTTTTATATTTTTGTATCTGCTGTCCAAATGTGCACTGATCTGTAGACCAAGCACAAGAACTCAGTTGTAACTGATGTTCTAGACTTCTAGTTGGATTTCCACACTTCCATAAACACATGATTTTTTTGAGTAGCCAGATGTCTTCCTAGAGACATCTATAAAGGAGAATTTATTTACTCTCTAAAAGTTTTTGGGTTACAGTTTTAAAAATCCTATTCAAAGGATTTTTTATGTAGAATCCCATATTAGTCTGCATGAATGATCGTGCGTAGTTGTTGCATGCATATTGAACTGGAGTCTCTTTGAGTAGTGGTACCCTTAAAGGCTGCTTTCCTTTAGGTGATTTCACCTCCAGCATAGTTGTAATATATGATAATTTTTCACCCCCTTGTCTAATAAATATACAATATGCATGTATAAATATATATCTAGTTGTATATATTATAGTCCATGACTCATCCTTCCAGTCTTAGAGAGGCAGAATTCACAGCAAAATCCGGACCCCCAGGACCCTGCAGTTACCCATTGTGGAACTTGGCTTTCCTGCTGTTTTGTGTCACTGGGAGAAAGGAAGTGACAGAATATTGCGCTGCCCATGACCATGTCTTGAAACTTGGATTTCTTCAAAGCAGAATCTTGTTCTGCAGAAGTACCACATCTCTGTGATTTCATAGCCACCTGGAGTGATTTCTTTCCCCCACTTCAAAAATTTTGATAGTGGCACTGGCTTTCAGTGGACCTCGCTTCATTGCTGCCTAAGTAACTTTTGAGGGGAGGAAGAAGCGTCACTGAAAAGTGGGTCCAGATGAGCAGTGCCTCTTCTGAGTGAGAGGGTCCCAACTTTGACCAAAGCTCACAGTATTGAGGCCTGTTCTGGTACTCTAATTAGAAAAATGACAACCCCCTGCTGTTGCATCAGTGCCCCTGCGTGTCCCATCTCACTGTGATGACTCACCTCAGTTCTCGTCGTTCGAGTAAGATTACATCACTGAATGTGCTAGAATCACGTATTGCAACACGTGAGCTGATTGATAATGGAAATTAGCCCTATTTTACCTGGAGTAGCTGGATAGTCAGTAACAAAACTTGTTATTACCTTTGGTACTTTCACAATTACTGATTTCTCTGCAGTAAACATTTTTGTTTTCAGTTGAGTTATAACCTAATGGAACGACTGATGTTGCTGGAAGACATTTTTTAGGGCCTTGGTAAGCAGTAGCAGTTCATCAGCCAGAACAAGTGATAGTGTGAATTCAGGCCCTCACAGAAGGCCAGCAGACCAACCACAGGAAAGGAGGTGGGTTTTGACGCAGGAGCTCTGTTTCCCTGACTGTGAATCCCCTTCCTTTTGTGCACATGAGTCTGGACTGAAAAGATAGTATGAGTTTTTAAACAATGCTTTTCTTTTTGGATTAATAAGAGTCATAGCAAAACTGGCTTGCATGTGATGAAAACCATTGGAATTGTTTCCTTCCAAGGGGAACAAAAGCAATGTATGAGTACAGCCTGGGAGTTTACTGGCGTTAATTATATGGTGGTCATATTTTGTGTGTGACAGAAGAACAAAGTCACGCTTTTATCAGTGGCATTTGTATTAGTATTCTTTTTCATGGGAGATACATGAGTGACAAAATGTTGATGTTCCTTAAGCTATTATTGTTTTATATGCCATTGATGTTATTAATATACTGTTGTTAATGCTAATGAGTTACTTGAGTTTGTGTCTCAGAGGTTTTCCGCACAATATATGTTGAATGGTGAAAATGCATGAAGTAGAAAATTGTTATATTCACTTCTGTATCATATATGTGAGAAGTTGCTTTCATTATATATTGATATATATACATATGTGATATATATACATATGTGAAAAAACAAGAAAAGTGTTGTGAAGTGCCTACTCAAGCAGTGAACTTTTCTTGTGAAATGGAAAGCCAAATCCATGTGGGATATTTCAGTAACAGACCACTTGCTTGATTTCTTACCACCTGATATATGTATATATTCAGCATCAAAAACTTGTCATATATACTACACTTGGAATTCCTGGGTTATTTTGCTGAAGGTGACTGCCGTCCTGTGATCACTGCAAAGATTGTGTATAATACCTATAAGTTGGGCTTTGTCTAGTCATTTACTGTTAATACCAATCATAATGAATGCATATGCATTTTTCCTTCTCTTCTTGAAGTACTGAGTTAGTTTGAAATGTGAATCCTGAGTTGACTTTCATAGCCTCTTGCTGCCTGTCACAGTGTTTTCATAGTAGCTTCCCCCCTGCCAGCTAAGACTCTTTGGGTCAGTCCCCTTATGATGGTCATATGCCAGGGGGAGAATCCTATAAACGTTCAAGGCAGGGACTGGGCTGATTAAACAATGCTTAACAACCTAATCAAAGAGCTTGGAAAAGATTATAAATATTCTCATCAAAAATACAGCCATCTGCATAAAGAGGAGCAAGCACAGAGGAAATAAGAATTTTCTCATCTGCTACACATTTTTCAAAAGGCGCGCAGTCCAACGTAAGCCGGGTGAATTGCAGTCAGCAGGTACACTTTTCTCACTTTTTGAGAAGATATTTGTTGTGAAATTGCCTGCAATGCAAAGCAATGGTGATAGAATAATGCTGTAACGGAAAATCAAACTCATTCTTTCTGCTACATTAGTCTAATTTCTGTAATGCCCTCCCATGAGCATATCAGATCCTTGATGCATGGAGCAATGCTGGCATAAGTTATCAGCTCTCTGCCCCAATTTGTTTGTTCATCCTGGATAGTCCTAAAATGTGTTTGTTTCAGACTAAAGTCTCTGCTTTCCAATTAGATAACAGTAAACAGTTTTCTGTTTGCTTGTGGCTTTTTTTTGTTAGAATATTTGAGAGAAGAAGCTAAATTATTTGGACTTTTAAAATTATATTTTCAAGAAAAAGAGTTTAGGATCCATTGCACATACCTAGCTGTCTACATCAGCACAGAATTGTTGAGAGTGCTTGTTTCTGATAGCAAACCAGTTAGTAGAAGACTTTGGAGCATAAGCTTTGTGACAGATATTTCCAAAACTATGGTGATCAGTATTTACTATTAAGTCTGGCAATGTGTTATAAATTAATGATGACTCAATTTTCCCCTTTAAATTCATTCATTGGAACATCCAAATTAGATTATACTGACTCCAGGCTTTTGCTTTAACAGACTGTGCAAACCCCTGTGGAAAAATGCTATGAAATTTAATAGGAACAAGAATAGTAGGATTCTACAAGATTTTAATAAAGTCCCATGGAAACTTTTAAAATTACCCCTAGAACTAAACGTAAGTGATCCCTTAGATAGACTTTTGAAATAGCTCATAAAATTGTATAGCAGTGATATAACTTTCTAGAAAATTATGTAGGATTTTGGTGGAAAAAATTCAAAGCATCAAAAGACTACCACTTTTTAATTTCAACAAGAATGTTTCCGTACAGGAATATTTGGGTCTAACCTATCATTAAGATGTCAGATCTATAATGGAAAAAACCCAGGTAGAATACATCGTCTTTTAGTCTGCGTCAGTTCTTTTTACATTCCAAGCATTGCTATCTAGTTTAAAATGGGTGCCACACCTCGTGGCCAGCTTGAAACGCTGACCTAACTTCTGGCTTCAGCTGAGCCCTCAGAAAAAATTTTTGATGCTTATCAATTCTGTTTGAGATATTTCCCTGTGTGCAGGAAGATCCCATTACCCGGCCCATCCTTTACATATGATTGGGACAATTAATTCAGAAGTTGTTCACGAAGTAAGATTTCAACAGGAAAAGAAAGAAGGAGAGACGCACTGTGAGAAAGTTACTTACCTAGAAAGGGCCAGCTCCAAAGAGAGATGGAAAAATGTTTGTACCTTCCTTTGCTGGGGTAGTTTGTAGTGCAGACTACAGCAGTAAAATGATGTTTACTCATCAGCGTTCCACCCCTCAGCTGAAACCTAGTACAATAAAGTGTTGCTTCTCTCTAGCTGAGCACATAATGCACATTGTGATATGAGAGGCAATGAAGACATGAACAGGAGCTGGGATGAATCACACAGCTGGGTGTGGAAAACTGCCACTGACCTTACACCCAACACAATTTCTGATGAACTGAGAAGCTGTGAAGTTGTTTCTAGAAGTGAATTACAGACTTTGATTACACAAAACACTTTCAAAACATGAAGAATCATTTTTAACTCAACTTCTAAAATCTTGCTTTCAGTGTTTGATGGGAATAATTGTTAATGCTTTGGGTTTTGATTTAAGGTGTCTTTTTGGCGTTACAGGAATCATAAATGCACTGATTTCTTTTAGCTTAATCTCCTGAGTTTTGCATACAAACATTACTCATATGGGGTGAATCTTGCCGTCATGTTTTTATCTTGCAAGATGATTATGCTGTGTTCTAGAACATGGATTTTATTTCCCATATTGTTCCATATCTCTACTTTGAAAGGTGTTTGAACAACTGTTCCTGAACTTCATTTTGTATAATGCTAATCACCTTTTCCTTTCCCTTGGTATGATTTTTGGGTTTTTCCACTCTTTCTGTGAGTGGTTTGAATTCTTAGGAGGTGTTAGTGCATTTTAATTTGCCCATATTGGAGTACTTCAATAGGGCTGTGTTTTTTTAGTTTTTAAATAACAGCTACTTCTATTGTTAATATTCAGAGAAGATGGTTTGACCTATAAGGTTGACTTTTATGATCATTTGTGGAAAATCGTGAGCCATCTGCTAGGTATTTTGAAAAAAAGTAGATGTCTGTAAAACTTAGGGAGGCATCACTGATGTGTGCAAATCTGTTCCTTAACTTTTCTACCTTAAAGAACAAATGATTCAGCATTATGGGTTTCCTAAAAGAGAAACTATACCTGCAATTAAAATTTAATTTAAGGCAAATTCAGCAAAAATTCATGAGGTTCATTATGAAAACAGAAGATGTTTTGATAAAATCACTGTGTTGCCAAGTGGAATGTGACTGAGTTACTTTAAGAAAGGTCAGCCTTTGGTACAGTTGGTTTTAAAGGGTAGCTCTGACTTTGAAGGCTCTGGTAGCAATAAAAGCTATTCTCATCTGTTTCGCCTAATGCCTTTATACTTTGGAGAACGTTACACCGTAACCACAGTTTATGCAGTAATTGCCTTCCTTGGGATACTCCCAGTATTGCTCACAAATAAGAGTTTTCACATGCTGAGAGGAAATTGGCAAATAGTTTGAATACATAATAGGAACTATACTAAGGTTTCCATTAACTACTCCAGTAGAAAAACGTTACAGTGGTCAAATATTTTGCCATTAAAGAGCTGGCTAACAACAAGGAATGTGATTCTGCTAGATATGACATCTATTTATAACCAATAAAAAAATGAGCTGCCTGCTCAAAACCAAGTATAGGGGGTGGCATTTGCAAAAAATATTTGTTTTGGTTTAATTTTCCCCATCTAAGTCAATGGTGGAACACACAGTCACTTCAGTGTTAGCAGAATGCATCCAAACACGGAATTCCTTTAAAAAAGGTACCAGGAGAAAAAATTAACTCCCTCCAAAAATGCAGCCAGTTTAAAAAATTACTTTTAATATTAGACTAGCTTTGTGAGGGAAGTTACTCAGCCTAAGAACAATAGTATCTTATGTAGATATTCTATTAATTCTAAAAGGTGAAAATAAATTTCAATTTATTGAAAACAACACTAGCAGGTTAGTGTAAGTAAAACACTCAAGAGAAAAGTGGTGAAATAGTCAGTTTCTTGCACATAGTAAGAATAATATTATTGGCATTCCTGAAAACTTGGTAGGAATTAATATTTAATTATGCATGACCTACTCTTTTATCTTGACTCTGCTGCAGTCCCGCTGCTTGGAACTAGAAAAGCAACCTCAGTGGAGGAAGTAAAGTAGGCTCTTTCATTTCATTTCATTCTCCAGCAAAACCCAAAGTCTTCATATAAATGCCATCAGCATTTATAAAACATGTAAAAATGAGTCTCCTTGTTAACTGATATCTGGCACAATTCTTGGAATGGATGCTGACATTCTGGTCTGTATGTTCCATTATACAAAGGGCATAGGGTTTGGCCACAGCCGGCTAGCAGAGAAATCCCTTGCTGTAGGAGGGCTCCCTGCTGGGGCTTCAAAGCTGGACCTCAGCCTGGGAGCTCTATCCTTACTAATATCTGCTCTGTCTTCTACACCAAGTACAGCCGTAATGAAGGAGAGGATCTGTTTCTGCCTAATAGTTTCCCTGCCATGTTTCTAGGTCTCCAACACCATTAAAAATCTATAAAAAGGGAAAGCGGGGTTCAGGACACCGTGTCTCCTATGACCTTATTTCTTTGTCCAGTTGTGAGCTATTAAATATCTTATCCAGAATTCTAATGCCAAGGTTAAAATAATTTCTTCTTGAACTAGTTTGCTGTGATGAAGCAGAATTGTTCAGGAGACAGATTGCTCTGAGAGCAGAAGATTATTAAGTGCAATTCACTTTGTTAAACTGAGCAGTATGCATTGCTAAATTGAGCTTTTCTCAGTGCTGTGTGGTCATTCTTCTAGCTGCATGGTGAAGTGAGGGGATTGGAACCAAATTCCCTGCTTGGATCTCATCATCACACCAATTCCTGACATCTGAGCTCCTAATTATGATTTGTTAAGGACTTGGCATGAAGCCCAGATCTGTTAAGGAACCAGAATTCAGTGTCCCCACTGGAACTGTGACAATTCACGTCAGATCATGTAGCAGTTGTGGATCCCAGGGTGTCAGCCCACCAGGTTATGTGACAGCAACGTTTGATCGCATTGTGACCAATTCTGGCTATGCCAGGTGGCATGTCAGGGAAGGCCTACACCAACAGCCTGTTGCTGGGACACCTGGTACCCTGCTTGGGTGCACTGCCACGGCCACCCTCCAGCTCCAGAATCCTATATACCAAATAGAGCTGGTAACTAAAAAAGGATGCAGACACTGGTGGCTCCATTATGGGGTCCTGGAGCAGGAAAGGGGCAGTGACATTGACGCGGGAGTGTACAGAATAGTGAAGTTGCAACAAGGAAGCATGACACAAAGCACCAAATGATAATTGAGGTCTAGAAATATTATAACAAGACTGATTACTGCTGTTTGGACTAGTGATTGAAAAGTGTGTCTAAATATTTCATTTTAGCAGTTTTCTGGACAAGTGAGAGAGATTGCTAAATTGTGTTGCATTATCTGGTAATAATATTGATGTCCAGTCAACTTGCCATTCTTCTTCCCAGTAAGCTGAAGCAATTTAGTATTTTTTTCAGAATTTGTTTTGATTGTAGTTAATTGTAAATAGCAAGGTAGGAGGGTTTTCAAACTGTTCCTCAGTTAGATACCTAGTAGCTCATAGAACTAAAGAGTCATTGTCTCCATTAGTTACTAAATACTCAGTTAATGTATTGTAAAAAGCAGATAAAAATTCCTTCCTTCACTTGTACAATGCTGTTCACCTAAGTTTTCTGGAAATCATTTCATGGACAGCACCGTTAGTGTGAATCTTCCAACCTGTATTAAGATACCAGTTTCTCCAGTTAAACATGCTTTAAAGTTTCTGACTGCACTATCAACATGTATTTGGAGAGGGAAAGACGCAAAGCATACTTTAATATCCTTGACTAGAAAGAAATATCAGAGTTTATTTAGGCCTGGTGTCAACAGAATGAGACGACTCCATTTGTAGGAGTGACTCCTTTGGCGTCAGTCTCATCTTTTATACCAGTAGAATATGTATCCCTTTGTATCCTGTTTGATGTTGTAAGTATTAGTCTACAAAAATTTGGCAGCACAATGACACCATTCAGCTGACTGATGCAGGACTGATATCCTGCATTGAACATATGGAGAATCATCATCCATTTGAGGTATCTCATGGTTTTTGCCATCACTTTACTTCAGCGACCTTTAAAATAATGAAGTAATTTTACTTGCCAGAAAATGTTGGTCTGGACAAAGCTTGCTAACATTTCTAAATGCCTGCCTTCTTTTATGGTTATATATTCTTCTGGAAAACTGTCTATTCAAAGACTGGGCCCTTCAGGTTATAAACTTATGAAATAACTTCAGTATAATCATGTACTAAGTATCTAGAAGCTGAGGAAAAATCAGATTAAATGTGAGACGTATTTTCTTTTCCTACTACAGGGCCATTTCTGCTCTTTATGTGAAATGCAGGTGACCCCTGTGCAGCTACAGAGGAATTTAACCTTCAAACAGTATTTTCTCAGCAATGACTAGACACCTTCTTTTGTTTTTGATACAGTCATACAAAATGATCACCTTAATTAAAAGGAAAACCGTAAGCACTTGGCCTTCTGCTTAAATTTCAGGACACTTTCGTTCCTTGGTTTGTTAAATGAAGATGCTGTGTTTTCTTTCGTACTGCAATATATTCTGTTTTGTAACCTTTCCCGTTCCTTCAGACTAGAATTATTCATCACAGTCAGAATCAGGGCTCACTCATCAGTAAACATGGATTTTATAAATTCATTACACTTCCTTCCTCTAGATATGATTGGGTACTTCTTTCTTAAGGAAGAATTGGCTTCAAATTCCATCCATAGAAACTGTTTCAATTGTAATCTGTAACTGACAGCTATACAAAAAGCCACATTTAACATGATTGTAAAAGTCCCAGGACTGAAATACCATAAGTCAAGAACAAATAGTCTTGGGAAAGATTAGTGGTCATGCCTACAAAAAAGATACCAAAATGGCACAGTACTTTTGCTATCAGTAATTACCAGCCTTTTTGTAGAAAATTCATTTAACCAGACCTTTCTCTCTGTTGCCCTTGTGAGATTAAAATGTGGTAAATGGACTAAAGTTAAAAGATTGGCTAACAGAAGTAGACTAAATTTTTTAAGCTTAGCAAACAAAAAATAGACCGTGAAATGTATTGACACTACTAACAATGACATTCCAGTCATTGGCTGCTAAAGAGACTATAATTTAATATTTCAATTTCTGCACAAGAAATTTAAGGAGTTTCCTGCATTCTTAAATGCAGGTTTCTATATTAATTTTCAGAGCCATCCTCCTCTTTTACAAAATGCTATCCTCCTTCTACACAATTTAGTTGTTTCACAATTGTATTGCACAGCAGACAGATTTCCTGTAAATTGACAAATAATGCAGGTCTTTGGTGTAATTTAGAAAGCAGTCTTGAAGTCTGAACTTTTAGCTCCTGTGAAGATTTGGCTTCATGTGGATGAAAATTGCTTGTGGACTTTTCCCTTACTTGGCAATGAGATCATCAAGTAGATGGTGTTAAAAACTAGCAACCCTAGAAATAGTTTATTATTTCACACATTTACTTGCATTTCTTTAAATGTGTTTTTGGGGAAAGTCTGCATTTGGGGCTTTGAATAGGTAAAGATTAAAATCAGACAGAATGATCATACGGTTCCCATGCTTCTGTTCCTTCTTTGTTTTTGGAGCACTATCAGGAATGTCAACACCTGAAATTGGACATGGCCAGAAGTCCTGGGCTCTGCCAGGTGGAGAGCCTGGATCAGTGACGGACGTTACTCCTCTTCCCCGCACTGACTCAGCTGGGCTGCTGTGCTGGAGGAAGCAGGCAGAGCAGTGGCGTGACCCAGCCTTCTATAATTAGATCCTGATGTAAACGGCGGAGTTAAGCCGTAACTACTCAACTTTCATAAAACTGCTTTTGTCATTGCTTGATGCGTGCTGGTCTTCTGAGCAACCAGGTATCAGAGCTAATCCTAAAAATGCATTGTTATTCTTACAGTGACCTTTCTAAATAACCTGAAAGTGGTGTCATTTGGATCCAGTCAGAGCTGTTGGTAGCTCATTAGGCTGATGTCACTGTGTATTTGCCTCCGAAACATTTAATCAAATATCTCCCCCAGTACTCATTTAATGCACTTAATCTAACATGAGACTATCTTCTTTCCCATTTAAAATAAAATCATAAAAAGTTTTGGCTTCGGCATGAAAAAAAAGAAAGGAAATGTGTAGCTATTTTCATTTTTAAAGGGTTGAAATGACAAGGTCTGTCTTCATCAGAATGGAAAAATCACTGTTTAGTTGTCACTTAAACTTTATCCTTTAAACTTTCAATATGCTGGTGTTTTTTTTCTGATGCTGTAGTTATTTTCAAATTACTTTTGTAGGGGTTAAAAGGATGTAGTAAAAACATGTATTAGTTACAGAAACAACTTAGAACTAATAGTATTCTGAAAAAAAACCAAGGTACCCTGTACTTGAAAGCAGTTTGATAATTAAACTGAAAAATTTAAAAAGTAAAAAAAGCAAAGTAATTTGGAAAGGAAGTAATTTGTATAACTAGCAAATATTTAAATAGAACGGGACTATTTCCTGCAGTGTAGGATTCTTTGCAGAGTGTTTCAAACAGTTGAACTCACAACAGGAAGTAATTTGCTGTTGAAAATAAGATCACATGAAACTCACTGCCTATAGTGATAAAAGGGAAGTACTTCACTTGGTAAAACTGCTAGTTAATGTGAAGGCATCAGAGCAGCTTAATGACACTGTGTTTTAAATTAGTTTGGAATGTTAGAAACAGGAGTAGAGAAGACATGACAATCACATGTAACAAGCATTAAATGAACACAGGTCCCTCCGGACATCAGATTACATGAAATGGCTGTTTGAAAACATCAAAATAGATGCCTGGAAGCGTGAAACCAATTAGAAAAGGATGTTTTAGATCTCTGCACTGTCACACACAGAGAAATGATTGATGACAGTGAATAAAATTCTTTCTAAATTCCTACACAGGCCAAGGTGTAAGAGTGGATCTGTAAGTCAAAAATTAAGCACCTTGAAAACCAATTTGCATATTTCCCCTAAAGTGACCATGGGAAGGATGATGTTTGATGATATCTGATTATGCACTTAAAGAGAGTACACCATGATACTTTTCATTCTGAAGTCTTGCCCTTTCAGGTGGCAATGGGGCAATGTTTTACAGAGGTTGAGGAAAAAAGTCAATTCTTTGTATTAAACAATGCAGAAGAATTAAAAATTTTCTGGAGATTATGCACAAAGCCTCTCCCATCAGCTGTATCAGCTACTACCTGTGTCCAATTTACTAATTACTTTGATAAGACAGAGTATTTTTATATACCTCTTTATATTTGATTTTGTGCCTGTTCTATGTTTTTTTTTACCATGTTGTCACCCTTGAAGGACTTCTGAGACTTTGAAGACTGAGGCTGCTGCTTCATGCACCATCCTTATATTCTTAGAATACCTAAGGCAGGACCACTGCTTTTCCAAAGCAACCTCTTTTCTTAGCACCTAATGCCAAAATTAATAGGAGTTGTTCCATTGACTTTGTTAACCCTTGCATTGACTTTTAGAAACGTTAGATCTGTTGAGTACACCTTTGTAAGGAATCATTCTTAGAAAATGTTTACCCTTCCTCATTCCTTCTGTGGTACTGCTAGGCAGCATTCCCTGTGTTTGGATGGGAGCTTGGCCATCCAATAGCAATACGCGCTTCATTGACAAATGTGATAGTATGGTGTGTTCCTGACACATGCATCTGTGCTAACATAACCTTCTTAATTTATAACAAAATAAATTTAATTCTGTGCTTCAGTGTTAAATTCTTATTATGATCTGAATTTTAATTAAATCTTTGCTATATAAACATGGCATTTTAATGCTCTCAATAATAAAATAGTATCTTATTTTAAGTAAGTCATTAGAAAGATCTTATAATAGTTGAGATCAAATATATTCCACTTATTCTAGGGGGAAGAAATGATCTTGTTTCCAGGTATAACACAGTGGCATGGTTTATCAGTTTTTCTGTAGTATGCCCGACTATGTCCATGTGTATGTAAAAATAATTTGCATTTCTAAATTAGTCACAAGTGCTTTCTCAGTGGAAGTGTTGCTTAGTGTTATGTGTTTCATCTTGCCAGGAGTCACACAGTGTCTTCCTTCTTCTCACCGAGATCAGTTGGACTTTGGTAATAAAGTCAGTTGGAAGGAATTACTTGACCCTGAATTAGTTGCTGCCTGTATTTGTACAGGGTATAACGAATGGAGGGAGATTCATCTACTTTCTTGGGATACTGCACTGTAAATGTTCCATATACCTGGTGCAGTGCAGTATTGCACTGCTAGGAACTGTGGCTGCTCTAAAAAATGAGTTGTCCGCAATGTCAGCGGGCTGCAGGCCAAATATGAATAGTTTGTACAGTTTAAAAGTCTGGCTCTTTACCAGTGGAGTGAAACAAGTTGAAGTTTTATTTCCCACACCCCTTGTTGATTTGGCAATTTCTATTCAACATCAGTTTTCCAAATACTCTCCTTTAATCACAACATGCCATGTTGATAGAATCATTAAGGTTGGAAAAGACCTCTAAGATCAAGTCCAACCGTCAACCCAACACCACCATGCCTACTAAACCATACCCCGAAGTGCCACATCTACACGTTTTTTTATCATCTCCAGGGATGGTGACTGCACCACCTCCCTGGGCAGCTTGTTCCAATACCTGACCACTCTTCCAGTAAAGACATTTTTCTTAATATCTAATCTAAACCTCACCTGATGCAATTTGAGGCCATTGCTTCTCGTCCTATCGCTAGTTACCTGGGAGAAGAGACCAACACCCGCCTCACTACAACCTCCTTTCAAGTAGTTACAGAAAGCGCTAAGGTCCACCCTCAGCCTCCTCTTCTCCAGACTAAACAACCCCAGTTCCCTCAGCTGCTCTTCGTAAGGGTTGTTCTCTAGACCCTTCACCAGCTTCATTGCCCTTCTCTGGACACGTTCCACCACCTCAGTGTCCATCTTGTAGTGAGGGGCCCAAAACTGAACACAGTATTTGAGGTGCTTACTTAGTAAGCAAGTCATACTTCAACATTTATGCATATTCATGGAAACACAGGAAAGATTATGGTATAAAAGTTGCTTCAGACCCAGTGCAATCACATACCCACTGATAATATACATGTGTATTACACAACTATTTATTCAGCATTTAAAAGGGGAAAAATCAGTTACCAAAGCAACTGCTATATTGTGTGTTACTAAAGCTATTTTTAAGATAAAGAACATTGGTAAGGCACACGTATCAGTATCTCTTAGGAACAAGTACACACTTTGCAAAGGGGAAAAACACCAGAACTATTATAACCACTGAATTATTAAAAAAATAAGTTTAGGCCTATTTTCTAAGTATTTACTTATAGTTGAGTCTTATCACCATTTTTACAACATTGTAAAATATTCTCACAAGACTTTTAGGTAATATTCAGGAAAAAAACAAAGGAAAATAATAATATGTGACAGCAAGGGCTAAGTGAAATACATTTGCGTTCAAGGTAAGTCTGGTAGATCAAGCAACATTTGCATTTCAAAGTGTGCAGCTGATCACACAACATTTACATCATTACAGAATACTCCTCTACACAAATACAAGCTACTGATAGTAGTCGTCTTCCTTTCTTTTCTGCTCAGCCAGTAGAACACTCCACTATCCTTGTTATGAGAGTTGAGAACATAATGTGCTCTGTATTCCTTGCCACAGAGCAAATGCCTGGGACAGAAGATGTTTGCATATGACTGTTATGGGCCGAACAACTATGATTCTGTGTCACAGTGGAAAATAATAGCACATGACATAAGCTTTAGTAAATCATTTTTGTCCTAAGTGCACTCATAACCAAGTTACAGACTTTTAAAATGCCTGTTTCTACTCTTTTTTTCTGGCAGTCCAAAGGACACAGAAGAATATAGTCAGTTTAGGAAGAGCTGGGTTTTATTAATCATATTTTAACTTTTTCTGTTAACAGCCTATTCAAGAATAGACTGACATTTCCTTGATTCTAGTTGCACCTTAGATTTTTTACAAGACAATAGTTTCCAAAAAAATCCTGGTCCATGGCTCACTATAGCCAGTGCATTGTGAGTGACTAATGTTACAGAATCACAGAGTCACAGAATCACAGAATGGTAGGGGTTGGAAGGGACCTCTGTGGGTCATCTAGTCCAACCCTCCTGCCGAAGCAGGGTCGCCTACAGCAGGCTGCACAGGACCTTGTCCA
>Ga0065711_1028843_pt1 | contig 38922 bp, 19 predicted proteins | sample Hoacrofraction12_FD_59098 | JGI IMG/M metagenome (GOLD analysis project Ga0065711, IMG submission 59098) | Hoatzin crop microbial communities from Cojedes, Venezuela - Epithelial fraction 12 v2 (version 2) | ecosystem: Host-associated > Birds > Digestive system > Esophagus > Crop | place...
CGGGGGGGGCGGCGGGCAGCGCGCCCGCGAAAGGTCAGCGCGCCCTGCGCGCCCGCGGGACGGCCGCGGGACGGGGCGGGAGTTGCCGGTGATCGCCTCCCCCCCCCCGGTGTGTGTGTGACCGCGTTTGCCCCCATCCCCGTGGGAGCAGCCCGGGCCCCCTTGCCCGGGGGGAGCTGTGCCTCTGTCTCCCCGGGCCAGGTCCGTGAGGGGGGGGCTCTGAGTACCACCGTCCGCACCAGCAGCCCCGGGCCCTCGCGGGGTGCTGCCAGGTCACCTATTTATTACTTTATTTTTCTTTCTTGGAGAAACACGAGGTGTAAAAAAGCCACCGCTGGCTCGTTTCACCTCCAGCTGGGTGGCTGCGGTGTTTGCCCGGGATTTTGAACAGCATTCCAGGCTTATTCAGCTCCGGGGACTTAAACCCCTCACCGGTGCCCCGCAGGGATTCCCTGGGCTTCTCCAAACCTGCTGCCCGACCCCGTGCTGTGCTGCAGACGCCCACTCTGGCAAAGCTGCGCAGATTTCATAGAATCATAGGATGGTTTGGGCTGGAAGGGACCTTAAACATCATCTGGTTCCAGCCCCCCTGCCATGAGCAGGGACACCTTCCACCAGACCAGGTTGCTCCAAGCCCCATCCAACCTGGCCTTGAACACTGCCAGGGACGGGGCAGCCACAGCTTCTCTGGGCAACCTGTGCCAGTGTTTCACCACCCTCATGGTGAAGAATTTCTTCCTCATATCTAATCTAAATCTGTCCTCTTTTAGTGTACAGCCATTCCCCCTTGTCCTATTTATCTGCGCCATTCTCTGACTGCTTTCCCTTTTTTTTTTAATCCGAGACAAGCGCTTAACCCTCAAAAATGCAAAGACAGAAGCGTGCAGGGGCCCTGCCAGAAGGAGGAAGGCTCAGCGGGCTTCCCGGCTTCTGGCAGGCAGCCTCTGGGTACCCCACGATCGCTGTACGAGGAGGGCAAGCTCCGGGCACTGCCCTGCTCCCGCTGCACCCAGGTCCTTCCCCGTCCCCCACAAAAGGAACATCGCTGAGCCGTGGCAGCTTGCTGGGGGTGCTTACCCCCAGGCTACAAGGGAGATGGCCTGGGGGGCTGAGCGGCCTCCTCTTGCTCAGAAAATGGGGTGCCCAGCACCACTGGGGGTAGCACGGGGCTCCCCGCTGCGTGACAGCGAGCAGGCACGGCTCCTGCTCAGATCACGGCCCCAATTCCACTCTCAGCTCTCCTCTGTTACCACAAAGATAGCAGGTTACGGCTCCGGTGTCTCTGTGGGACTGTATCTTATAGTTGTAAAAGCATCTTTCCTGGTGTGGTTGGAGATCTGACACGAGGGACGGCAAACCCGTAGAGATAAATATATAAACAAGGCAATTTATGCGTGTAGACTTTTCTTTCGTGGAATATAAACCCGAGAGACTTTGTAACTGAGTTGGGATGCTTTTAGGCTGCATTTCATATCTTTTTACTCCTTTTCACTTTTGTATTTTTTTCAGACAGTATAGATTTCGACTATTTTTAAAATCCACATCACTTATTTTATGATTAGGAGAAGAGCAGGCAAGTAGATTGTGTTGAACCAAAGCCTTGCTTACAGGCTTGCTTAGCTGGGGACCAAAGGCACTTGGGAGCGGGCTCTTTTTCCTTTGCCTAAAATTAATTTATTTTGGACGGAGATTTGCAACAGAACCAAATGTGGGCACAAGACCAACATATATATTTGTTTAATGAATGTGAAACACAAAGAAATCTGGAAATAATGCTGGATTCCAGTATCCCATCTCGTAATGACCGCAAGCTCCGTAAGAAACCGCTGACCACAGCCGGGGTGGGAACCCAGCCCAGACGGACGCGCGCACAGGGCAGGCACAGTGTGCGCCTCCGTCACCAAAGGGCTGCCTTTTCTGCAGGTAGTTCTTTACCGAAAGCCCAGCTCATCAGTGATGTCATTTTGTAACAAGCTCTAGGAAGTTTTAGTCTGACAAGCAGGATTTTGAAAATTAAGCTTGTATTCCAGTCCCACGCGTGGAAAAAATTACAAATAAAGCTATCGTTACTGCCTTATTCCAGGTGTTTCAGTGTTAATGGGCAATCATTTATTTTTAAAGTGTCCTGAAAACTAAAATACATTAATTGCCTGGTATTAATTTAGAAGGTCCTGGGCTGACATGGCCCAGATTTGAGTGGAAATGGAAAAAGCTCAGTGTGCTGTGGAAGCTGTCCTCCACCCAGCAGCACAACAAGCTTTCTTCCACTCCCCTCAACGAACTCTAGCAGATCCCTTACCTGCTTTGGAGAAGCCCGTTGTTGGGGAGAGCTATAAAGATAACGGGAAAAGCTCGCGTCAGGACAGAGGCTGCCTGACCGCCATCGCTCTGTACCGCTCCTGCACGCCATTTCATTTACCGGTCAGTATTCCCCGGGCTCCTCACTGTGCCAGCATATGGACTTTCTAATTAGACTGGCATCAACATCCGGGCCATTCTTGCACCTGAAGTGACAGAACTGAGCGGTGGGACTGCTCAGACTCTGACCGCGCACAAGAGCAGAGGAAATATGATTTGTCTTTTCAAGAGCCCCATGAGCTAAAATAGGCTGTTGAGCTGATAGGAAGCAGAGGCTCCAGCTACAGTTTTCTTCCTTAGCGTGTGGTAAACCCACTGTGCCATCTCATCGCATACTTGTGAGAAGAATGGTAAAGAGATGGGGACTCTACTGTCTATGCAATAAAACAAAAATGCCTTCTTAACGATTAGGAAGGAGACAGTGCTGCTTGGCATCCACACCTATAGTAAGTACGCCTGCTGGAAATGTTTATAGTCTGCTCCTGCAAAATGTATTGTGTACCTTTGCAACAGTAAGAATGCAGTTCTGAGCTCCGCTGGTTTGGAGCCGAGCGAAGGCTCCGGGTGTTGGGAGTGCTCACGCTCCGGGGAAATGCCCGTGCGTGACGCTGGCCCCACCATCCCAAACGGCAAAACAAAGCAACCAGCCCACCGCCCACCTCTCTGCCTTGCCGTTGCCTCTGAACTATTTTTATGAAGTCTTTTACACTTCTGAGGGGCACACAGTGAAGGCAGGGATGCACTCCAGCTCTCCTTTCGGCTGGGGCATCCAGAGATAAGAGCCCATATCCCTGGCAGCTGCCTGAAATGGCACGAACACAATCACATGGTGGTGAAACAACCCCTGGCCGTGGCTGCAACAGCAGCGTACCCCTGCCTCCTCGCCTTCGGCGCTACGCACGACACGCTCCCTGGCTGTCGTTGATGCACACGCAAAATAAATATTAATGGATGGGTTGTACATGAGGTAGAGAATCAGATTCCAGAGTGCCCTAAAATCACAGGCAATGTGGGAAAAATAAACAGGGAATGAAAAGTCACAACATAAGAACTAAGGCATACCCAGAGAAATTAGCAGGTGGTAAGATTAATGTAAACAGGAGGAGATTTTTCTTTTCCACATAATATACTGAAACCATAAGATTATTATGTAAATTATTAAGTAATAGTAAATATAACAAAACTATGGATACAGAGCATTGTTATGTTTTCATGCAATACAAGTGGAGTCAGAAGCACAGCTTTTTTTGAAAAGAGATGAGAAACATTTATGAAAAACAGGTCCAATGGTGTCTACTGTGCAAAGTAGCCTGGCTATAATTTTCAGCTCAGTAAGTTCTTAAGCCTCTGGTTGTTGGAAAGGCATTTGTGGGGAGGGATGTTCTGTTTCTTATCTGCTTTCCTTGCTTCTTACCACTGACAGACACTGGGTCCTGGGCTAGAAGGAGCTCAGAGTATGGCGAGCCTTTCAGCTGTATAATGCTTAGCGTTTGTATAGAGGTCAGGTACCTAAAGCACAGAATATTTTATTTGTTATGAACTCATTTAGGTCAAGCGTAGTTCTGTGTTGGAATTATTAAGCAGATACTGCTAAAAGCATTATTTCATCAATGCCTCCATCTTGCAAGTACTTCTGTGCATGCTTAGAACATCACTTCTGTGAACAGTGTCTGCTTTTGTGTGTGTGTGTGTGTGTGTGATTTAACGTTTTGCCAAAGCTGGGTAAGAAAAATGTTACTGTTTGTAAATAGTAATGTCTAGCACACCAAATACATGCTCAAAGCTGAAGGCAGTTTAAGGACTTAATCAAACAATGTCTGCGGTGAAAAACATCCACTACTTTGCAGGTCTTTGCCGTGCCAATGGCAGAAACAGGTTGGGGGTCACCACACATTCCCTAAATTAAGAATAAGTATTTAGGATGACTGATTTTCACAAATTTAGACAATGTGAGAGAACTGAAAAATGCAGTTCTGCATAAAAGCAGAAAAAAGAAGAAATTAGCAGACAACCGCCCCCCACTTCTGTGTGTGTGAAGACTATTCCTTTTCACGTCCCCGTGGAACGCTCTCACTAGTTGCTATTAGCCGCTATGGCTGTGCGCAGGGTTTTCCCATTAATGCTGCCGAAGTTTCCAAGTGTCATTTTACAAAAGTTAGAGGAACCTCCCACTTCTTCCCTCTGCAATTTATGGTTGGAAGTAACACCACCCAAGAGCCCAGCCAGGACTTTGAAATTAAATTAGAAGATGCTGTAAACTGTGTTCACAGGAACAGCAAAGGAGAAGATTTGACTCAGACCATGTGAGTCACAGTCGGTCTCCGATTCTCCCCTTGTTACTGATGGAAGGAAATTATGACAGCTATGGCTAGCCCAGCTGTGCTGGCCAGAGGGGTGGGGGAGTGAAACGCAGCCCACTCCAGTTTTTTTTAACCCTCTGTCTTTGGATCCAGTCCCCCTTTCTATCCCAAAGCCAATTCAACTGGACACAGGCTACTACTGATCTGAATTTTCTTGACTTATTTTTACAAGATCTTCTTCATCATTAGTTTCAAGCTTCTGTAGGAATCTGGGGCTGTGCTTAAAATTGTCTTTGTTACTTCAACAAGTTTTTCCTAATCTTAATCCCTTCTTTCTACAGGGCAAGTCCATCGATCCGTGGCCATTTCCATTAGACATGGAAGTGTATGTTCCCTTCTCTTTGATCTAAGTGGCTAGCAGCAGCAGTATTGATTACCTTCTCGAACTGAAGCTTCAGGTAACCCGGACAGGAAACATAAGAACAGTTTTCCCGTATCTTTGTGTCCAAAGCAAAAATCAGCCCAGAGTGCTGCTGTGTGCAAACTGCAGCTGCATGCTGTGACCTGCCTCGGTATCTTTGGTCTTAAGCAAAGAAGTTTAAAAAAAGAAAATTGCATACCAGAAGTGACTCTTATAGCTTTACTGTCATTTGAATCACACAGAGGAAAAAAGGATGAAGTATTTACCTGTGACTCGACTTGCAACTCTTTGCATTTATAGGAGCCAGCATCTCCCTCGACACACATTTAGTCTAGGTGTTCACCATAACTTCTTTTTTGAACCTGCAATTGTTGCACCATTTATAAAGGAAGCAGCAAAGCCTTTTCTTGCAAGATATAAAGAGGCACTAACAATGACGCAAACTAATACCCTTTAAGTGGCTTGGATACTGGAAGAGTGTAGCCCATGTGTTACAGCCATCTACAAGACATCTACAGGGCAGAGAAACAGCAGAAATAGCATCCTGCACAGGCTGGCAGCCCACTAAGACGCAAGCTTTAAACACTCCGTTAACAGTAATGGGAGTTTTGCCACAAGTAGCGATGGTTTTCAGATGCCAGGACTGAAAATCTCTCATACCCGCATTAGCTATCAGCAGATCTGCCACTAAAAGAGCTCAAGAGTTGATATCCACTGGAGATTAGAAAGAAAAGCTCAGAGATTTGCCAGCACTTCCAAAAGGATCTGCTGGGGCTTCTAACCCCTCTGTGTGGCCACCTGTCCCCAGGATGAGAGATCACAGCTGCAGTCCCAAACCAGAGGACTGTGCTCCCCATCCACCCCACTCCACCCCACCCCTAGGCAACCAGGAGCCCCGACTGCCCTCCCTTTCCTGCACCCAGCCCAGGCACCATAAATGAAGAAGCCAAAAGCCTTTTTATTCCCCGGAGACTGCCCAGGGCCCCCTCCCTTCCACAGCTCCCAGCTGTCTGCTCCCATGTTTCCAGTTGGCAGCATGGCCGCAGCTGGGAAGATGCTGAGGCCTCCATCAACTCTGCCCAGGCTGCTGCCACCGCTGGTGTACGTGATCCTGCCACAAGTGTGTTTTATGCAGTCATAACTGGCAATTTAAGACCATTATTTTGCAGAAAAATAGCAAGTTAGGACTTGTGTAAATGAGTGAAGACTTGAAGTTATAACAGTACCAGATTCTAGTATAACAGCAGAGAACCTGTTACACTAATATTTGGATAATATTACATACTATCAGATCTCTGCTTTTTCAGAATTTAATTACTATGGTGCAGGTCTCAGTGGTCTACATACAGCAGTTATTTCCCAGGTAACATACAGAAATTGATGGTCTTTCCATGGAAGTGAGATGTTAGCAGTGAAATTGCATACATGACTATCACTGAATTGTATGTTTAAATTCTCTACTTTCGTATACTCAGGTACAACTACTGGTAACAGGTGTTTGCTAGTTTTTTGGTCTGTTTGTTGGGTTTTTTTAGACCAGTTACCTTATCTATTTTAACATCCACAATATATCTCCAAGGTGTTTGTGGTTTAAACATGTGAATCACGAATTCAGTCAGAACCTCTGTGAAGACTCCCTGGAAACGGGGAACAATGAGCTGAGAATCCAGCTCAGGGCTGTGAGTCAGTAGCAGGTTTGGAGAGATTCACCAGTATTTTCCAAAACACAAATATCCAAGGACCCGCACGAGAAACTTTGAGGATGATGAGCTGGTTAAAGAAACAGTTGTGTTCACTTTTCCCAGCCTCAAACCTCTGTGTTTCTGCAGGACAGGTATTGAAAAACAGAAGGAAATACAGAAAATTTTGAAGAAGAAGGTTTCAATATGCAATCGTCCATCTGGGACAGGGTATGCAGATCTTAGCAAGACAAGGCATCACCTGCAATAGATGCGTGCTGGTTTTGGTAATCAGGTCTGGTTGCATCCTCATGTAGGTGCTTTTGAATATCAAATGGATCCAAGAAATAATACAGACATTTTTACGTTGTGCTTCGAATCTATATAAACACAATAGCACAGCAGTGACTGTTTCCTGGTCAGACTGAACACCACATACTTTCCAGCAACAGATCTGTAAATATAGCTAGCTTGTCTATATCCAGCTGGGTAATTGAGAGTAACAAAGCCATGCCAGTTGTTATTGTACACAAATGCACCAGCAAAATGCATCGCTTACAGCATGTAGCACACACTGATGTTTTAAAATCAAGCGTCTGTCTAGGGGTCCAGTGTGTTCCCGCAGCCCAGGTCTCTGCTTTCTTCAAAGCATCGCCGGTATAAATCAGGGTGGCAAGTCAGGCCAAACAAGGTGACGCAGAAGCCTGTAACTGTGGGCTAGGCTGAGTGACAAGAGGAGAGGGCTGGACAAGAAGGGATAAAACTGATACAAAAAGTTTGTAAACTCATGGCGTCTTCTTCACTGTGACTAAACCGAGGTGGAACTTCTCCAATTAGCTGTTGCCGCCTGTCAAGGTAGGTGTGACATCCAGGCCATTTCTTCAGCTTTAGCATCGCCTTCTCCACCTAATCTTAAAAAATCTCTTTAATTGCACCACTTGGTAGTTAATCTCTTATTTGAGAATTTTTTGTAGCTCATCCTCAAGACTGTCAAAGAGACATCTATCTGAAGAAAAGAAGGAAGGGTGTTTCAGTACTACTTTTGTCAGGACTGCGATCCCAGAGGTACCACATTAAGGAGTTTTCTTGCAGAGGTGAGCTGCCTTTCAGTAGAACTCGAATCACTGCAGCCTCTTGCTGATCACAGATGAAAACTGAATTGAGAGGTTTTGGGAAGGTATTGCTTATGTAGGTCAAAGTGTGAAATAGATACATTCACACAAATTTCTGGTTATTAATATTCTTCTCAAATTCATCTCTTGAATATTCCCTTTCAAAACGTAGGACCTTCAACAGCTCTGCAAATTTGTTAGATTCTTCTACTGTGCTGGGGTGGTTGCCACCCACCCTACCCGTGTCTGGTCACTGCTCTCCTAATAACTTGATGCCATAGCCTGGTAGTTCTTTTTCAGCTGCTGCATTGCTGATATGCTTTGTCCTACCCTCCTAAGTCGCAACAGACCTGATTGATGCAATTTTCTGCTGTTAACCAGGACCACAGTAAAATATGTGCTTGGCAACATGCCTGGTGACCCAAATCCATCCGTGTTCATTCTGGACTGAAACCATGTGTTTTTCCCCATTCTGTGTTGCTGCACAAGAATAAGGGGGAGGTCTGGTCATTAGCTACCGCATACGACACTTTTTTTTTTAAAAATCTGTTTTATCAGCTATTTCAATGATAAATTAAAACCAGAAGACTTCTACTCAGTGCTTTTATCTTAACAGCAGGTTGAATTCCTGTGGGAAGACGCTAATACATACACTGAAGATGAGGATATCGACAGCTATGAAGTGATGTACTTGGCCCAAAGTCTGAAAAGGGATCAGTGACACAGTCAGAGACTTTCTGGTGGCTGATTCTGCTCCAGCTCCTTTCTCACATGTGTAACCTGCATGCCCAACAACCCATGCACCTTAAAGTAATGGTACCTGAAAACAAGTGCTCAGATACCTTTCACCATCAGATGATGAAGAGTATTATTTAATTATTGATTACATGCATGGGAATAATAATCCTGAACAGAATAAAAAGAAGAAATGTCAATGTTATTTTTGAATATTTGTTGAATACTTTAAAAAATACACTTACTATAAACTTATAAATACCTTTTATTTATGAATGGTTTTGGTAACATCTGGAAATATGTAAAAACAATTCTGAAAACTTACAAGCTAGAGATCAGTTTTCAGTTCTTAAAAATGCTTTTAAAAATTGTTTTTTCCTCTGCCCTTATTTTCATACCTTTGTCAGGATTCGGATGCAGTATCAGATTTCATATATTTATCAGTTGCTAAAGTTCTTCTCCATGAATCTTGTGTCTTAGAATTTGACTCACAGATGCAATTGATCTTTATCATGTTCTTCTAAACACAAGGGGGCACCAACAAGCTAGTGGAGCAAGGTAGAAACTGTTCTTGTACAGTAAATCACAAAAATATCTGTTGCAACTCTGGATAGCCTTCTCAAGTGAGACGGATTTTGAAAATAAAGGAAAGCAATGCAATGGTTTATCATTCCTTCATCTGAAATGACTGGGAAAGTAGTCCCTGGCATGTGCATATCATGCTGCCTCATTTCTTCTGCTAGCTAGAATTTGGGTTATTTCTGACTGCAGGTGGTTCTCTCGGGAAGTAGAATCCCATTTTCTTGGTTTTATAAAAAGTAAATCCAGCTTCTAAGTAGAAAAATACCAAATACCCCTCAAAATCCAAAGGTGAGCCAAAGGATGCTTAGCTTTTTTTTTTTTAATGTTTGTGTTACTCAAATTTCCAGTCCTTTTTTGATTTTTTGTGTTTCCATAATAAAGCTGATGAAAAAAGGAACACTTGAAATATAAATTAAGATACGAGAGTTCTTAATGTAGGGTGATCCCATCTATTGAAATATGGGCATCTGCACATACAAACAGGTGGAATTAGCCCCAGTGCTGAGGGTGAGCACAAGACCCAACACCGTGTAAATCCTGAGAGCAGAGCTGTGGTGTGGTGGAAGGGCAGTCTAAGCTCTGACTGCGCCCCTTTCTAACTGCTGAAGTTCTGCTGTGCTTTTCTGGTCCCGCTGCAAGATCCTGTGCCAAGTTGTAAGGTTATGTATGTGAAAGATCAGTTGCTATTCATTGTCCCACTGTTGCTCACAAAAGATAGTTAAAATCAAAGGAACAATTTGAAGGATGCAATGAATGAAAGCAAGTCACTTTGGGGACTTCAGGGAATGGTTTTGACAGAGTAGTTTTCTAACGTTTCCATTTCTCTTTTCTTTGACTTCAGGCACACTGGGTTTCCTCCCTAGGTGTTTCCTGCTTTCTTAGGTGCATTCTTCCTGGATTTTTTATGTTCTTCTAATTCTCAAGGTAATTATCTGTCTAGCCCTTCCCTTTTCCCAGCCTAAACAAACATAATTTGAACTAGTTTTCAAAGGAATTAATGCTTTCCAGGTGAACCTGAGGTCTCAAAGCAGACTCCCCTAACTGACAGCTCATTTAGTTGAGACCCTGAAGTCAGCAGGTAAAAATCATGAGGAGGAAATATGTTTTTTGCAAGTGCTAAACTGTTTTCACTCATTTAAAATCACAGCTGAGCCCTGCACAACCCAAAACAGAGTTAAAATGGCTTAGCAAAGTAGTCATACCATACACAGCACAATTATACCACTCATATGATGATGAACCAAGTATGAAAGTTTCAAGCTTCTATTATTCTGCTTGGGAAAATGGTTCTACAATGACACAGATCTCACTGTTAAGATTTTCCTGATAATTTACCATGTTTGGACCTGCACAGAATTATTTTTCCCATTCTCTATGCTCGTATAGGTTATGAAATGCCTGCTCACTGTCATGTTCAGCTGCCTATCACACTTAGGAAGGATTTATTAGTGGATTTCAGATCATGAAACCTCCAATATAAATTTATCTGTCCCAGAACAAAGATAGAGGTGGTTGCGCAGAGCAAAAGGCAGAAGGGCTGCAGGAAGGTTGGGGAGAGCAGGAGCAGGCCACTACTGGATTAGAAGTCCCTCTGCATTAATTGCTGGCAAGTATAAACTGGACTGCTATGTAATCACAGCTGTTAAGTTTCTTTGCTCGGGTGCTCTCCAATTTGTAAACAGGAAAATATAATTGCTTGTAGCCATGAACATATTGTTTCTTATTTCTTACCTATTTCATGTAGGTAGCACTGCTAATTAAAGCTTTCCAGATTGAGAGAACTCTTGGCTTTGTAAATATATATGTGTTGAAGATGTAATGCATTCTTTAAATTCACCGTAAACTCAGAAGTATCCTGTGACTTAAAAATGGTTTTGTGGATAAAACACAGAAGACAGAGTCAAGAGATGTGAATCCTTTTTACACCATTAACTACCTTCCTTGTGAATATGAGGCAGCTAACTTCTCAGTGCTTTAGTTCTTATATGTAAACGTTTAACTTGTACATTACTGACAAGAGGCCCAATTACTAGCAAAAAAAGATCATTATTTCTGCAACCTTGAGACCAAAGCCCGGCTTTTCCAACCTTAGCAACTGTGGCTTCCAGCTGCACACTTACCAGCCCTTCAAATCAGGGAAGTCTCTGGTTTAAGAAGTTTGTAGGTGTGTGAGAGGGGCTTTTTCTTCAGTCACTTAATCTTCAACAGTTGATGAAATGGAACTGAGGAGAGGAGCAGGTCAGTTTAGGAGTATCCAACTGTTGCCTAAGCCGAATTTTTCTCCCTTTCTTTTTACTTAGTTCCCAAAACAAAAGTGGTTTTGCTTGCATTATGCCACAGCTCCCACTGTGTTTATGATACAGGCATTTTTTGTCTGTGTGTGCTAGTAGCGGTGTTCATTCCTGCACTTGCAAAAGCTCAAGTTTCACTTGTGCTGAACTGCACAACGTCACTTCAAGCAGAACTGTTCCTGTCTTATGCTGCTGGGACATTCGACAGTCAGCTCGTTTGCTACAATTGCCAACTAACCATCATCACCTGGCACTGTTGTTCAGGGCTTCAGTAATCGGTATTCATTGGCATCCTCGTGTTTTGCTTACTTTTTGTAAGTCATTATTTCTACAGTTGTTTTCACATTTACCTCCTCTTTTTCCCTTAGATAAATATGTATGATTCTTTTTGCCTTCCTGTCATTTATGTTCTTTTCTTCTTTCATCTATAGATGTGTGTGCCCTATGTGTGTGCCCTAGAGTCCTGAGATGCCTTTGACAGATGCCCTACATTGAACATGACTGCAGCATCCACCTCTGCAGTGTGTCCAAACAATACACAATACAAGTGACAACACCAGGGAAGCCAGCCAAGGACACCAGAGCAATCTCTATCATTGCAAAAACTGTCCCGGAATTTTTGACGTTCACAGAAAACATCTGTTTCTCATCCATGCATGATACCTCATTTTTTTTTCTCAGACATACGAATCAACTCTTTGGGGATTTGGATACAATGTTTTAGGGAAGCAAGGTAGTCCATACATGATAATGAAATTATACAATGATTATGGTTCCCCATGAATGAATTTCGGTGGCAACACCAGCTTAATCCATCCCTCTGCCTGTACGTCCCTGGGCCTTTTATTGCTGTACTCACTCCCTCTGCACTAGGGCTCTGCAAGTGTGTGAGAAACTACTCGGGTAACTTCACAGAATGTGGGGAAAAAAACAAAGACATTTTTGTTTTCAGTTGAATCAGTTCCTGAGACCATCTCATAAATCGACAGCACACAAGCTGGTGATGGTGCAGAGCAGGCGGCAGCTCTGAAAAGGGGAGAGAGCTAAGGGCTACTTATAACATCCTGAATAACCATGCCGCTGAAAGTGGCACAAGAGCCTGAATTGGAAACAGTCACAGAAAAGTTAGAAAATGCCCCATTGTGAACAGTGAAACTTCTAACAACATGAATGTCAAGGCTGATAAAATTTCCTTTCAGGCAGCAATGCAAAACTTCCTGAACTTTATTTTATTCACTGTGTCCACTGTGACATATAATGTTTCATTCAACCTGAAATAAAGTGTTCTTTCCAAAGCCTGGAACTTTCCTGCAGACAGGAAATTCTCTCACTAACCAACCTAGTAGAAATAAAGTCAAATGATGAATAAAACCTGCTTTTCTTACTGTTACATTTAAATTTCCACTAAAGACAATTGAAAAAATAGAAAGAGGCTGTTGATGTGATAAAGGTAATGCTAACAAAGTGAAGTCCAAACCCAAACTCACAAACTCCAAAGTAAATCTTTCCAGCCACAGTGCTCTTTCTTATCTGTGCTGTGCAGGTTTGCTTCAGATTTCCCCTTTGTTTTGCATATTGAACTTGTATTGAAGACAGAAGGAACTTTGACCGGCAAAGCTGAATTTTATTTATGAGCTCTGGAGCTGTAGTTTAAAAGGAATCAGTGTTTCCTGAATGCATTTTGTATGTGCAAAACTCAAAAGCAGATAGAAATCTCAGATATACTAGACAATAAAATACACCAGGTAATCAGAAAAAGAGGATTAACCTGGATACAGAAATGCACAGAGCTCACAAAACTCCTACACATCTGTACACACATCTTTCCTCCCCACTTTCATCCCGCTGTATTTGGCACCAGTGCACAGAAGTCCACTTCCAGTGACAGAGGCAGTAATTGCCTCCTCTTCAGGTGGCTCTCTTTCAGTGGCACACCATGCTAGAAACAAAATGGAGTAGCAAGAAACATGTACTCCTCACCTTAAAAGAACCTGGCTGTGAAAAAAGGAAGGTGCCGGGAGTAGATTCTGCATGCTGAGGGCACGTAGTTTTGCTGCTATTGGACATCAAACATGCAGCTGATGAGAAAAACCTGACTTGGCAGAACTATACCAGCATCACCTTCAGCACTGCAAAGCTTTAAAAATTAGAATACCTCATGCGATCTTTGCAGGATTGAGGACGCACCATTTCGTCCTAAGTGCACTTCATTGCCCTTGTTTCTGGGGAGTGAAAACCCACTCTTTTTCTCTTCAGAACGTAATGCGAACTAGTAGCAGGAAATAAAAGCCTGCGGATGTGTTTCACCTGCTTTGGCCTGGGGCTGATGCCAAGAAAACCTCCAGCAAGATGAAGGGGTGATCGGCACCAGACAGGACTGGGATCACAAGCAGGAGAGCCCAAGGTAGCTCTGTTCTATAGCTACTGGACTTGCAGGTTAAGAAAAACGTAGGAAAGAAAAATGTTGAAGAGAGGACTACATGGTCTGAATCTGTCTCCTGTCACTGCTGTAATCAAAAGCAAGTCTGATTAAGTCAAAAAAGTTACAATGGTAAGCGGGAAAAGTAACAAATGTTTGGTCATTAAAGAACTTCAGGATGATGTCAGACAATATAATGTTTCATTTTTGATAAGAGGCTGAAGCAGTAGTTTGAGGGTCATCTAGTGTAAGGCTTAAGCATTCATACAAATTTTATTAGTGTTCATTTTATAATTACCCAAATGTTATTTTGCCAGATGTATATTTATGAATACCACCAGATTCACTACAGCACCAACTTTATTTATGTGATAAATATTGACATGTTTGTCTTAGAAAATGATCTCTTTTGCTTGGGCGTCTCTAATTAGTTCCGTTTTCTGTCATTCCCTGGAATTGATTTTTGCGTGTTTATTCTTTCTGAACAGTGTGTACAATCCTTGCATAAATGCCAGAACCTGGGTGATAATGTTGTTCATCTCTGAAGCTTTGTTAAAGTGTTTGGAAAAGTGAAAAATGGAGGTTTCTATAAATCTGCCAGAGAATCGTAGCCAGCTTTTTTTTTTTTTCTCTAGAAGTTGAAGAAACTTGGAAATGGGCAGGAAAAGTTTAAATGTGTTTTCTTTAACAGTTTGAAACATCGTATTTCATGTTGCTATTATAAACAGTGAAATGCCCTATTTCCTTATTTGGTTAAAAAAGCAGACAAGCTATATGCAGTGGGTATTCTGCCTTAAAGACTTTTTTTACAACAATTATTAATTACAGAGCGTGATAGTTGGCATGCCGTATTGGTGCTACTGAGCTGAGAAGCCAAATACTGAAAGTTTCTTTTTGAAGGTTCAGTTCATAGCCCTTCTGTTTGGATTAAGAGCAGAATGTTTGTGTGAATTTTTTTGCAAAAAGTTGAGCTTCCAATGTTTAATGGAAGTGGTATTACAACACAGGCCATGTCTCCAAAGTAATCTGAAAATGAACAGCAAAACAGTTTTAAATGCAAACATACATTTCATAAACTTTGGTTTATTTCACTTTCTTTTTTTAATGAGGAGATGAATTTTCCAGCTGACAAAGTAGAAATTAGACAGTATTATGTTCAACAAGCATTCCACCCTGAGGTTTTTTAAGCTTCATAACCAAGATTTCTATTTATCTTCGATTACGCAATATTCAGTGACTGGAAGGCTAGTCTGTGTAAGAATTTTCACATTGCTCTGCATCCCAATTTCCAGGTTAGATATCTGTTGCAATCTATGCCTAAACATAGATATAGCATTTAAAAGCTCTGCCCTGGTCTACAGTGTTCAGACATGAATCACCACGTAACTTCCCAACACGTTAATGGCTTTCATTCAAGAGGAAGAAGCTGAGCTCACAAGACATGTGTCAATGCTTGCCCATGCGTTGGGTGGCAAGTCTGGTTTCTGGAGGTGTTAAATTACAAAAAAGTATGGCTATATTTATGTGAACGTATCATATATGTTCTAAATGTACAAGTGGCCAGCAGGTCAAGGGAGGTTCTCCTCCCCCTCTACTCTGCCCTAGTGAGGCCCCATCTGGAGTACTCTGTCCGGTTCTGGGCTCCCCAGTTCAAGAAAGATGAGGAGCTACTGGAGAGAGTCCAGCGGAAGGCTACGAGGATGATGAGGGGACTGGAGCATTTCTCCTATGAGGAAAGGCTGAGGGAGCTGGGCTTGTTCAACCTGGAGAAGAGAAGGCTGCGAGGGAACCTTAGAAATGCCTGTAAATATCTTCAGAGTGGGTGTCAGGAGGATGGGGCCAAACTCTTTTCAGTGGTGCCCAGCGACAGGACAAGGGGCAACGGGCACAAACTGAAGCAGAGGAAGTTCCAGGTGAACATGAGGAAGAACTTCTTCCCTCTGAGGGTAACAGAGCCCTGGCCCAGGCTGCCCAGGGAGGTTGTGGAGTCTCCTTCTGAGGAGATATTCAAGCCCTGCCTGGATGCGGTCCTGTGCAGCCTGCTGTAGGTGACCCTGCTTGGGCAGGGGGTTGGACTAGATGACCCACAGAGGTCCCTTCCAACCCCTACTATTCTGTGATTCTGTGATTCTGTGATTCTGTGATTCTGTGAAGAAGCCGTTGTGGAAGACAGAGGAGAGAGAATTTACGCAATAGGACTTTGCTCATCTAAGATTCATATAAAGCGCAGTTTGAGGTGCTGTAAAAATCCACCAGCATGATATTCACTGAGTTTTACAGCACTAAATGAGGGGGGTCTACCTGTACACATGCACTGTGGAAGGAGAAAGTTCACCACCTTCAGATCCCTGCACTAAGGCACTGGCATTTGAGCTTTGCTCCCTTTTGTCCCTGCACAGATGACCCGGGATCACGCCAAAGGCCATATAGAGAATAGCCATTCTGGCATGCTCTGACTCAGGGAAAGACTGTATCTTTCCTTGAAATTTGTACGTGTCTTGCTGGTTTGGGTATGGGATCAAGTCTGCCAAGAGATTGTTCATACTTGACACTACCTAGCTCTGTAAGTGCCTGTGTTACTACCTGGCAAGCAATTCAAGATCGTTATGAAAAACAGCAACACTCTTCAAAGTAAAATGGAAATATGCTTTACATTTTTGAAAATTTTAAGTTCAACATTGTTTTTCCAAGTTCAATTACAATGACAAGGGGCTGTAAATGATTTTAACTTGTGTTAATTGGTCTTGCCTACTTACAGGCATGAGAAAACATGTCTATAACATAAACCTCTAGATTACCTGTCTAATAGTATAAACTTGAACTCTAAACTCTGAGCTAAATGCAAGCACTAAAGAGTGGTTTGGTTTCATTTCAGAAAGATTTTTCAGTTTTGTTTCTGAAAATAACGGTCACGAAAATGTAATTATCTGGTGTGACAATGTGTAATACAGGAACTAATCCCATCCTTGCTAAATTCTGACACAAAGGACAGTAGGAATATGGGAATTCAGATGCAAAACTTGAAGTGTGAAAGCATTTTCCACTAGGATTTGTGCCCATTTCATTAGAAGATTCAATCCAAATTGCCTCTCCAAGGCCCTTGCAATCTCTGGCACACTCGCAGGGGCAGGCATCAGAGCACATCATTTATGGAGCGTCTCACTGGCCCGTTTCCCCTCACTTGGCAGAGGGCTGGCAAAGTACCTCTCTTGTTCCTAGTTAGTGCTCAAAAAGACATGAAGCTGTACCTAACTAGCATTCCCTCGCTTGGGAGAGAATTCCGCTTGTTTAGTTAAAAGACTCCTGAATTGCTGTCCGTTTGTCAGCTTTTCCAATAGCTGTTAGTGTACGCAGCAAAAGAGTCCTGTGGGAAATGTAACACCAGGAGTCACCAAATTCTCACTCTTGTGTGAAAACTGGAAGCCTTATAGGGCAAGCACTGAACAAAATATTAGCTTGTGCTTCTGCTTTGAATGTCTGGAAAAGTGTCAGCTTCTGTCTGTGTGTGCATGGAATTGCCCGTCATCTATTATCAGCAGATTTTACCATTCATTGTCACTGCCAAATCTGAACAACCAGTAGAACTAAAATATTGAGCTAGAATCTGTCTGTACATTGCACATAATCAGCAGAATGGTCTATTATATATATGGATACACTTCACGCTGATAGAGTTCCAGGTGTTAATGGGATTAAGAAATATCACTGAAGGCACTGGGCAAACTGGGAAATCTGTTGTTTCTCGTGAGGGAGTGCAATTAGGAATGAATCCAGTCTCATTCTTAGATCTCAGACTGAGATTGCAAGATCTTCAGAGGAAGGAAAAAAACCTGTGAACAAGCAGCCCAACGCAATATAAGCTGTTACAGTCATGTAACCGAGGAAAATAACAACTGAAGTTTTGTGGAGTGAATAAAATCTTCTAGACATAAAACTAAAGTGCCCCAAAACTCACAACATATACTCAGAATTGAATCCGCAAACTGGGGCTGTTTTCCAAGACAGTATTTACTCAGCACCTGTCTCTGAGCCTCATTATGCAAAATCCAAACTTCATAAAATAGAAATATAGTCAGGTTAAGCAGATAGCTCTTTTCTTTGCTTCTCTTGATTTGGATTATATATCTCCAGCAAGATGGTCTTAAATTTTTAGTATACACAACAGCTGTTCCAGAATTAGTAGAGAAGGAATAGCTGAATGGAAAGAAAATGTTATGAAGTGAGTAGAGCTAATGAAGACAGTCCTGAGTAAGTTTTGTCAGCAGTGTTTCTGGCTTCTGAGAATTTGAAGGGTTTTGTTTCTGGGATGTCAAGTCACAGAGGGGGAGTTGCCAAAAATAAAACTTCATTTAGGAATAAATATAAATCCTATCTAGTTTAGAAGAACTCGTCATAGGGTAACAGTTTCCCACAGGATTGAATACAGTTAGGGAAATGGTCCTTCTAAGGACATTTCCGTTCTGGAGGAATCCCCCTTCAAAACTTCAACATGTTATTACAGAGTCACTATCTCCAGCTGCCAAGAAGAGTCCTATGAGAAAATGACTACCCTGACATTTCCCCCTGAGGTCTCTTCTTTCTCATTTTCTTTCTGAAGAGCTTCTGCCTGGGAGTGTGAGTCAGTGGCAACAGTGGGATTCAGCACATCATAGACTCTGATCTAGTGTATAGAAATACACCTTTCCAGTGGGAGAAGAGTGTACAGTGGAGTACATTTTATAATATACACACATGTACACCGATGTGTATCTAAAGGAGCATAGAGCTATGTATGCAAATTAGAGAAAGATTAACATCCAAGACATGTTCCCTGCAATTTGTTTGGAAGATTATGATGTTTAGGATGGTCACCAGCTCCTTTGGAGCTCCATCAGGATCTGGAGTGACATGCAAAGAAGCTTTGCTCTCTATGCAAGTGAATTTTACCCTCATTGTAGAGAGCTCCACCACAGCAGGGGAGGATCTCCTGCATCACTCTAGCCAAAGACGTTATTCACAGCAGTTGACATGTAGGAGTTGCTCTTGAGAGCCCAGGAGCATTTCTAAAGCCAATGCAAGCTATAGGCTTGACTGGCCAATTGTAAGATCTTTACCCAAGGGAACAGGCTGCCCAGGGAAGTGGTTGAGTCACCAACCCTGGAGGTGTTCAAAAAACATTTCTATGTGGCACTTCAGGACATGGTTTAGTAGGCATGGTGGTGTTGGGGTGATGGTTGGACATGTTGACCTTAGAAGCCTTTTCCAACCTTAATGATTCTATGATTCTATGATTATAATATTGCTTACTAGTTTTCATGAGTTCTATCAACACAAGATGTGCTGTGTTTTGAAAACACCCAGGTTGCAGGAAACAGTGTATATGAAGTAGCTGCATTAGAGTATAATTTGGTCTGAATTAAAGTAATTGAATTTTTATGAAGTAGTACTAAAATATGATCAGTATTTAGAATGAAACTGTATGAAACCTGGCCTTTTTTGTACACAGACTTCTCAAGAATCTTATGCTTGTCTCAAAGTACTAGTCCATGGGATTTTCCATGTCTTGATTCTCAAAGGAATCCTAAAAGTACAGCAAAAGCTGCAGGAAAAAGGAGAGCAGGGTAGTACTCAGAGGACCCTGTTCCTGTTATTCACGTAATGTATGACCTTTGGTATCTCTCTGTGCCTATATCTTTTTCTATTCTTGGTCTGCTTAGATTGTACCTTCTCAGAAACACTAATCATATTTGAGCATTTTCATTACAATATTTCAAGAGAACTATTATTAATTAAAAAAATAAGGAGTTGGGGGACTGATAGGAGCTTTGGACCAGGACTCAGTAAAATTGAGTTCACTTCTTGGGTCCAGCACAGGGTTCCTATGTGAATTTAAACAGGTCTTTCCTTGAACTTCCATTCCCTATCTGTAAAATAAGTAGTTTTGCTTCCTTTCTGTGTCTTGCCTACTTGTATTTGAAATTCTGTAGCACATGGGCATCTTCCAAAACATACATATCTACATCCAGCACCTAGCACAATGGGACCTCAGGCAATGTCTCTAGAATAAGGCAGTGTTACATCTACTGATACACATCAGGTTTTTCCTAGTGTTGAAGAGCTACCAGATATGCCACAATGATTCACACTTTTTTCCAAGCCTGGATGACAAATCAGCTGTAGAATTCAAAACCAAAGTCAGATTATTTGTGAGGTTCACCAACTCTTCTAAACTTTTGCTGTAAGTCTGCCTCTTTAGATGGTGAGAAACTGTAAAACTAGATAAGTTCCATCTATTTTTGTATTTTGCTGTCAGTCTTCACATAGCTCAGATTTTCCCTTTACACCAATTACAGATAAAATTATGAATATGAATTCCTTACTGAACTTACTTAAAATACATTAGTATTGTTAGAACTGTTGTCCAAGTATGGATTCCTGTATTTAGTCCTTGTTGTTTGGTCTTGAAGTTGGCACCATCATTGTTATAGCTGTACCAATATAGGCAGAAGGAGATGCTGACATTGTGACTTTTTAGAAATCATCCCATAAGTATGTAAGTATTTACCCTACAGTCGAACCTATTGCTCATAAGCTGAAGTTGGGATTCAACAAATCTAATAGCAAACTGCTCTACAGAAAAATTTTGAAGCTTAGGTGGCAGTTATTGTTCCCTTTTCTCTATATTTACTGTGCCCGAGAAATTATCCTTCTCTTCCCACTGCAAAGAAACCTCCTTTTAAGTGTGTTTCCCTAGGGAAATGAGAATGTGCATCTACTTCATTTAGAAAGACTTACTATAACTGTGTTTTGGAAATTTTTTGATCTGATGATGAGCTGCAGCCTTTCTCACTGTGCTGCAGACACTATATGAAAACAAACAAAGTGTTTGGTAACACTCTTTGCCCTCCGAGTGGATTTGCACTCCTCAGAGGACTAACGCACAAAAGTAGAAGGCATAAACAGAGGCTACAGACATGTTTGGTGAGAGCCTTTGGATTTCAGCTGAGTCACTACAGGGATAAACGTCCTGGGGCAAATTCAACTCCTTTCCTTTCTGTGGACATTTCAGTTACTAACTAGAGGTGCCAAGTAACTTCTCTGGAAGTCTGCAAGACATGACACTTCGAGCATGTGTACTGGCAGAAGGGAACATTTTGTTTTACTTATTTCACATACAAACAGCTCTAATTATCATTTTCACTCTTTACAGTAAAGAAGCAAAACACAGACAGTAAAAAAAGAAATCTGTGATTTCAGGCAGCTATCCTTACACCCACCCTAGCATCCTTTCTGCTCATGAGGTTCTTACCTTATCTTCTGCCTTGCTACAATGAACTGCAGCCAGCTTCAGGTTCAACAGGAAACTAAGGAATTATTGGTTTGGCTTTTTTTTTTTTTGAAAAAAAAAAAGGTCTGCTATTAAAATGGAAGAAACTTTCTACGAGAGTAAACAAAACATTTCCAGCATGACAAAGTGAATATGCCCTCTTTCAGCTGACAGCGTCATTTTCAGAAAGGATCAACACATCTTCCACTACAAAAAGGTGCAGTCAGGTCCTAAGATTCAGTCAGGTCCTTCTACCCCTCAGCAGATGTTTGAGCTTTGTTTTTTATTTTAATGGGAATTGTATCACCAGGAGCTGGGACACTTGTTTCAGCCTATTAGAGAAACACACAATTTTACTCTCTGCTTTTGCAGGATCAAGATTTCACACATTTTAAACCAAAATAAAGGTGCTGAGCCATCTTGGTAGAAGAGGAATATTGGGTGAACAGGGCTGGAGGCTGGTATATAGTAACTACTGAGAGCAGATAGACGGCAAACAGCTGAATTGCACCTATATTTATGTTAATCTTAGTTCATTGAAGATGATGGGGAGTTTTTCCTTAAAATAAGAGACAGGGCATGACCATCTGGTTCAATGACTGCCAAGTGCAAAATCTTCTTAAAAATCACTTCATATTACCTTTCTTTAAACTTCATGCGAAGATTTGATAAGGAAGTGAAGAAAAAGTAAAGGGAAGTATATGAAAGAGATTAAACTGGGGAAGAAACGTGCTGATGGCTAAGTTTATTGGAAAAGATTCATCTAGCTTATTAAACACTCCAAAGCTTTCCCTTTCTTGAGTTGTGTGAGAAGTTTTTGCTGGGAAGTGTTTCAAGCCAACAGTCCTTTGAACGACTTTCTGAAAACAGAGTGTTAAAGCTGGTATGGCACTAACCACCAGGTCACTGGTTGGAAAGTGCACAACAGCAGAAACAGCAGCCAGAAGGATCTGGATTCGCTTCATGACATAGTTACTTGTAAAGCAAGATGTATACCGTGTCTCAGCTCTCTCTATCTATATATTGGTAATAACATGCATCGATATCACCCCACTGTCTGCTGGGCAAGTAAATTGCATTAGGCAGCAGGAACTGTTTTTCATTGTATATATTTATATGGAGAGAGAAGGGGAAAGAAAAAAAAAACCTTTATCTGAATTATGGATCAGGAGAGCTGAAAAAAAGCCCCAAGTTATTTCTCTATTTTCTAATTTTTACATAATGAAAAATAGATCATCTATTTAAAAGAAATGAGAGATATTATGTGGGAATTAACAGTGATGAAATATTTAGACTCCCTGAAAATAATATTCAGTGTGATGATATTATTGCTTCACTTTAATCCTTCAAAGCACATTCTATTCTCAGTCTTCAAACTAAATGATTTTATTAAAAACCTTTAGGCTTAGAACATCATAGTTCTTTATATATTCTCTGCTAAAATGAGTTATACGCTATGTGAACTATGCTACAATAACAGTATACACTGTTGTCGTCTATTATTCAAACTCCTTTACAAATGTGAACTGCTTCTACATCTGAATTATAATAGAAAGTCTCTTTTTATACTTGATTTCCCTGTCTGTGAGACAATCCTTTTGTTTAAAGACACCAGTATATATATTTTATCTCACCCTGCTATCACCCCACTACTATATTAGATAAAGAGAACAGAAGAAAAATAGGTTTGTATGCCTTCGGGTACATCACAGGTCCATCTTCATTCCTATGCGTGTTTTAAAATAAATGCTTCGTATTTAGCTTTTTTTGTAAATGGATCTAGGGATATAAATGCTAAATACCTGCTTGTAACATGTTACTCATTCTTGAAATAAGTAAAACAAATTCAGTTCTGATAAAGAATACTTCCAGTTTATCTTTCCATTATAGGGAGTGTTCTTTTAAGCATAAAATATTTGCCCTAAGTTGCCAGCATTTCTGTAAACCTTATTTGTTAATGGGGGCTGTCTCTAGGCACTATCATAATTCAAAAAGCATTTAATCATGATTATTTGTAAGTGTTCTGAAATATCCTGGAGCATGGACTGGAAAAGAAAAGTGCAAGTTTAAGGGAAATGCTTATCTTTAAAAAAGTGAAAAGCCAGTAAACTGCCTTTTCAAAGCTTTCTATAGGCTGAACTAGTACATTGAATCAGAGACCGTGTACTGAACGCGTGCTACGCGCAGGTACCCAGACATATGCATGTCTGAGTGCTCCTGCCTTTGTCAGGCCAAATCCTGGCACTTCCAGGTGCTCACAAGTTCCCAGCCTAACTATTTCTTTAGAGTGATTTTCCTTTGATGAAATAATAATTAACTTATTTTTCATCCTTAACTTTAACAATGCCTCCTAGGTCACTTGGGCAAGTGGAGCTACTGGAAGGTTTCTCATGGCACAGAAGGACTGTGGCTGCGCTGTGGAGCAGCACCCTGTGATCAGGATACTCCAGGGTGCACCCAGCGTTGGCCTCAACCCCTCAGGAGGACAAGTAGGCTGATGGCATTAATCCCTTCAGCAGCTGGCAACTGAAGTTGCAATGGAGGAGGCAAGCAGCAGATGATCAGATATAAGTTTCAAAAGATAAGGAGCACGTCTTGCGGGGAGAAGGTGCTCTTGTACCTACACAGTGCACTGTCCACAGCCTGGCTTCTAACAAACTTCATCCCTATTTGATCAAGTTTCAAAACTCCACCAGGGCTGGCACTGCTTTCTTCAGGGCCAGCTGTGGGATTTATTAAAACCAAGGAGAAGTTGGGTTTTCAATAACAGGAAGAACATCCCAGCTCTTTTGCAGTGTTCTCCTTGCACTTCTGAAGCATGTCCTGTGCAACGGCTTTAAAACCCAAATAATTCTGATTTGCAAATCAGTATTAGTTGTATAATACCAACACAAGGCAATAATTTTCTACATCTGACATTAAATTGAAAAGCATTTAGGACATATATTTGGGATATAGGGTCATGGTATTTTTCCTAACATACTGCTGCATAATTAAATAAAAAGCCTGCCACTAAAACCTTATGAAGATGAGGAAGTCCAATTCCTCTTCATAATTGCCTTTGTATAAAGAACAAATATAATGAGTCCACTGTGCTATTGCTCAAAATTAAATCAGTGCTGTGTAAAACCAGATTTACCACAGGTTCCATTTGGATTATCCCAGAAAAATGCTTCCTTTCATCCTTTCCATTTTTCTGATTCTACCCAAAAAACTGTCATCAAAAACACATTAGAAAGGAGTCAAACTTGAATAGGTTTAGCATCATTCACTTCATACTCGTTTGAATAACTTTTCTCTGGAATTCACACTGTAGATCTCATGAGACCTTTCCGTCGTATTGACATTTCCTCGCCCAGCTGGGTCAGAAACACTGCACTAAAAGCTCTTGCGCTACTTGGAGCCTTCACCAGCACCAAGCAATGCACAGGCATGCAAGCAATTAACACAAGCAAACTTGAAGGCTTGTTGAGCTCCACAAAAGTGAAGTACATTCGGTTAAAGTTTGGGCCACAGTTTGTGTCATAAAGGTTTATTCAAAGTCTGACATAGCTGTCTTCAGTAACAAGGGACAATCGCCATAATCTGGAGGCCTTTACTTAACTTTCATTCTGTCCTTATTCAAACAGTTGTAAACAAAGAACAAATTAATGAACAGATATGAGTGAGGAATTAGAGGAATTGCTTAGAATAAGACCCGAATAAGCAGCAAAGTCCACGGTTACTTTTTATCTTATATATTTGTGAACGGGCCAACAGACATTGCTAGCCTTTCAATATCGCTAGTATTTCTAGGTGAACATTTCACCACTGATGTTGGGTTGTTGTTTGGTTTTTTTTTTACTTTATGTAATGATCCATCTGGATTCTAAGGCAGTAAGTTCAGGGAAATTAATTTTCTGTTTGTAGAAAATTTACTTTCTCTTTTTAACTCTTCAATGCTCAAATGCAGCACAGCAAAGTTGTGGCTTGCCTGGAGTTAAGCTAGGCTGGGGTGATTTGCTGCAGATCTAATGAAAAAAAGCCTTGGGAACTTCAAAGGCAACTCAAGAGGAAATGATGCGTCTGAAGGGAAAACAACTTCCCCTTTTTATGATAGGTACTCTAAGAACGTTCTTTTAATATGTCATATACATAGGGGTCAGCAAAAGTTTTGCAGCCATGTTTCCCTTTTGCAGTTATTGACTTCAGCACTTTGCTGCGTCTGCTCATCTCTGTCAAGTATGTCACGCTTGATAACCGTCAGTTAAACAGAAGTCAGTTTAACAGTGTCTTTTCTAAATATTATTTTGATGACAAGTATGATTTATTTGTAACATTTTAAATGTTTTTCCCATTTCTGAATTGGAAAATTCTTTCTATAGGTATGTTTACAGTATGATCTCTATCTCATAATTCAGTTAAGCATAGGTTTATTTACAACTGTAATCAGTGCAGAAAAAATAAAAGCATTGCTTGCATGGATACTGACAGCAGAATACAGCAATCTAAATGAGCACTGCTTAGAGGCTGGGAGTTTTTTCGATTGCTCTAAAGGAATCTGTTGAGAAAACAGGATATTATTTGCATAATGTATCAAAATGACTGTTGGTTTTCCTTTATGAAGGCACAACAAACTTCCTGACACAGATAATATCCTAGCAACTCTTTGTGGTAACAGAGACACCATTACAGCAACAGAAATATTTACAGTATGTTTTTATGGCACATTAAGTCTCAGCTATTTAAAAAGCTGGAGAAATTGTGCTCTATTTCTAAAAATGGATGCTAAGAGTAAGCCCTTAAAACTATGCATAGTTTAGAATCCAATTGTTTCTTTTTAAGTCAGATGCAGGGTGAATCTGGAGGAATATTTTTAAGAGACATGATATTTCCTGTCGTTATGTATTGGTCAGTGTTTTCAATAAATCTTCAGCAGTAATTTTTGTTAGATAAAGATTAGAGAGGTTATAGAAAGACTAACAATGTGACAAAGTTCAACTTTTATGAAGTAAATTATGTCACGAATATGTAAAAAAAATAAAATATCAACAGAAAGTTGGCGTAAGACATCAATGAGCTGACGGGGAAAAAAATCCTTATTTAAATATCCAAATATTCAAATTTCAATTTATCCAAAACCTGATTTATTTATGGATTTATCTAAGAAAAACATAGCGTATTATCTGCAGTGTATATGTATAATATATTGCATAGTTTTCATTTGTATACAGAATGAATTTTGAAATTTGCTATACTGTAGAAAATTTGCATGAATGAATGTGAAACTCTTAAATGAGCAACTAAAAAAGTATGATATTAAAAGGCCTGTTTCTGAACTGCCTTTACACTCAGATCAGTTACTCATACGACCTGATCCATTACAGTCAGTAGGACTTCATGGGTGAGGAACTTCCTGAGGCCCCTTCCTGAACAAAGTATTTGCTGTAGAAGGATAATTAGGTAAATGCGTAAGTATCTCCCGAATAACATTTGTTCATATGTATGCTGAAATCTCATCCATGGTGCCTTGCCACAGCAAGTGAATACATAACCAGTTTAAAGCTCCATTAAATGGGTATGCAAAGCCATTTTGAAATTCAAGAGCTGCTTGTATTTCATGAAAACTCTTTTCTTTAGGTGCAGATATGGGTACTTCATTGTTTTTGTTGTGTTTTAAAACAGATCAGAAAAATAAAACATAAATGAAGAAGTGCAGCCCCACTTACTGTGAATAGCTCTTCTGTACAGCTTTCACTGACTATAAATAGGGTATTTTTAAGACCTCAATGTATCTCTTTGGAGAACACCACATTAAGAACCCAGCATGGCAAAAATGTATGTGTTTATGCTTTTACAACATTCTCATTGAATGAATTTAATTATTAATTTGTTTAATGACCCAAGTCAGGAAAACGTGTGTTCAAAGTACGCTGCCATCAATCATTTTCTTAACTTTAAACATATGTCAGGTCCGTGTGAAGCTGACTGACCCATTAGGTCACTTTGAAAACTGTAACTTTTGAACAATTAAAAGAAGCGGGATGTAGTTTTAAAGAGCGCTACAACCTAATCCTCCATTCCCTGAGATACAAAAGCCAAGAGTAGTCAAGTCAGCTTATGATTTTTAGCAAATGGAAAATAAAGCTCAGCATCCTTAGCTACCACTGTAACCAGGATGTGTAAGAATTTTGCCATTTTCTGTGAATACAGGAATCTGTGTGAAGTTTTCCTTAATTTGTTTCATTAACTTAGTCGAGAAATATGATATAGTACTTAGGAATGTAAACACTCTGACTTATGAGTTTGTTGCTATACAAGTAAAGGGCTCTTTTCTCAAAGTCATGGCAGACATGAGCATACACAAAGATATTCCGCATAGCAGAGAAGGCCACCCACAATGTTATGTGAATTCAATTTTTAATTCACATTCCTCTTCTCCCATAAAAGCCAAGGTGGGCCATGGCTGTTTTCCCATAAAGTGCTGAGAACGCTCAATCCGACTCATTAGGGCCTTGAACAGAGAACATATCCCCCCACACACCCTCCGATAAGATCCTCTTCTTGTGCATACAACAGAGTAGCAAATTCCCCAGAGGAAACACACTGAGGGAAACATTGCAAGGATGTTGTCCTTCCGCATTTTCAAAGAAATTTCCTGGCTGCCATCGGACCTGGTTCCTAATGCCAGCCGAAGGACCAGCCACAAGAGATGCCACTGCTGGAGAAAAAGCATTTTGGTTCTCGGGACCTATGTTTTATAGCTGCTAAGCAGCACTGTGGGTGGTCGGAGCCATTGGTTTCCCTCCTGCAGCCGACAAGAGACAGCAAGGGAGATAACAGCAAGGGAAAAAGGAGAGAGAGTGTCACAGAATGGAAGCTCTAATCTGAGACATGTGGAGCCAGATTCTCTGGAGATATAACTTAGCTTGTCTCTGGTTATGTCAATTTGTGATTTTGATGTCTTGTAAAAGCACGTTTTCTGTTGCAAAGAATGAAGAAAGAAAATTAACCCCCGAAAGCAAATTTCCGTTGACTGCATTCTTCATCTTCCACTTCTAATTCAGGACAAGCAAAAAACAAATCATGAGTAGTATTGGTATAGTTTCTTACCATAGGCTAAAGATCTGTCCCTGCTCCTTTATTGTTATTTGTTGTTGTATTTATCTGAAATTTGAACAGACGCTTCTGCTTTGTATGATCAGCAAGTGACAGTTCTGGGGTACACAGAGTCACTAATCTTTTTCTCTGAGTGTTTTTAAAAATATGCAAAGCAGTTTCTGGCATTCCAAATATGTGTACACATATTCATTGTCAGACCATTTCTTTTTCAGATTACTACTGGCTTCTAACAAAAATCCCAGAAAAGGGCTTGCTATGATTCTCTGCAAATATCACTCTTTTAGGAAGATGAAACTGGAAGCTAGGATATTTCTCTCCTGGAAGAAGCTGGAAATGACTTAAGCTCAGAAGATCTGCCTTAATTCTGTCTATATTTTTTCACAGAAGTGAAGAGAAAATATACTTTCCCTTATAATCTTGGCAGTGTTGGTGCTTGATTTGCAGCAGACAGCAAATATACAGATATGTTTTGCGATTTATTGGAGACAAAACTAATTTCTCTGTTCCCCAGTTTCTTTACTGCAAAAATGAGAGCTTTCAGGACAAGCCTGTGCTTCTAAAGAAACGTATGAGTTCAACATAGACAAAAGTATCCACCCTGACTTTAATCTGTCCAGGATGGATGATAATGGGTGGAAGTATAAGTGAACATGTTGCCCAGAGAAGTTTTCAAGACCCAATTGGATAAAGTCCTGAGCAACCAGGTCCAACCTCATAGCTTGACCGTGTTTTGAGCAGGAGCTTGGACAGGAGACCTCCTGGGGTGCCCTCCAGCCTGAATTGTCCCGTGGCCCCATGATCCCATGTGGGAGCACCGATGGCAGCACAGACCACAGCACATCTGTCTACCCAGAGCTGACGATACAGTCATTGCTCCCATTTTGTCTTCTACAAAATGACACCACAGTAGTCCCTGCTCACTGACTGATGACATTAAGGGTTACCTCTCCACTGTCTTCTATGCTTTTCCCAGTGGCAGCTATGGAGATGAAAGCCTTTGACTCTGTTCTGTACTACCTGTGGTACGTCCTGAGATTTCCCAAGGCAGTGAGCCAGGGTCAGTCCTGACCGTGAGGAGCTCTGCAGCCTTTCTGAGGGCATCCCCACACTCAGTCTGGGCAACCCACACCCAGTAGTGTCCTAAAGCTTTGCAAAACACTCTAGAAGACAATATGTCACATGAGATGTACTGCTATTCTTACCATGTCCCTTCAGAAAATCCAGCCCTGGCAAGCCCTTGTGGTCCTCTTCTTCTTCATGTGGTGTTCAGGAGCACAAGCCAGCAGTATGCAACCTGCACTCGGAGGCGGCAGTGGGCTAACAACATGGAGCAAGCAGGAATTCTTTACACTATGTTTGCGAGAAAACATTTTTGGAAAGGCCACACTTAACAGCTACATTTCTGTGGAGTTCAGTGACCAGGGGGGCCGAGAAGCAGATGGAAACCAAATGTAGCAGCTGTCCCCTCCCCTGAGGGAAGTAGATGACCCTGACTTTGCTGGGCTTCTGCCTCAAAGGCAGCAGAGCTGCCTGGGGTGATGCAGATGGTGGGCCTGGAAGTCAAGCGCAGGGTGTGTAAGTTCAAAGAGCCTTATCCAGCAGCAGCCCCATGGGCCTGCAAATGCTTGACTGCTGTGTGCTGCACTGCAGAGCGCAGGAACTGGCCTTAGGCAACTACAAAGGGCAAAGCCTGATCACTCCTGGGTCAGGAGGGAATGGGCAGGGAGCCCAGAAATAGATGTCTGACAGTCTACAGGCCTTGAAGCCCTTTCCTATCCAATAGCACTGACTGTCTCATTCTGGGAAACAGCTTGGTTGCTCCAGTGATCACGAGTGATGGACATCCAGCAGAGAGTGCCTTCAGCTCTCTGGCAGCAATGTGAAGCCAATGAACCTGATACTGTCCCGAGCAGCAAACCCTATCGATGTCTTGGAAGAGACAGAGGATCTACAAATTACTCATCTTGTCAAATATTATGTCAGTTTGTCCCTCACAGGAGGAATGCAGAAACAAAACTGATGAAATGAAAATCACCAGCTATATGCTACCTTGATTTTGACAGAAAATGTAAACAAAATTCCAGGCCTTGGGCAGATATTTATCATTCTGACTTGCTGAGGATAAGGGCTTGATTCCATTGTTCATACACCTGTGTCTCATCCCATTTGACCCACCCCAGCCTAGCTAAGATATTCCTGTGCTAGACAACTTCCAGGACTCCTGGAGTTCCAGGTGGAGGCCAGGCAGGATGCCTTAGAGCAGCTCAGATGGCACTAGATGACTGTGGGTGTTGAGATCTATGTCTTCGCATTGACCTCAATTCTCAGAACTAAAAAAATTCGCTGTCAGACAGCACACAGTGATGGGCACCATATGGGAGCACAGACAGAGAGGTGGATCCCTCTGTGTGTGTGTATAATTCTTCTCAGGCATGCTTATGATGAAGTCCAAACTTCTCCTTATCATCACCTTGCTAGAGCAACTGTTCATTTACTACAGTGAGATCTGAAGTTTCCCTGTGTAACATGAAGTTGGCTTCCTATGGGAGCCTGTGTGATCTCCAGGAGTTAACATCCTGGGGCTGAATTAGTTTTAGCACCTCTTTATTGAGTAGGTAAATATTTACATCAAATTGTCCAGAGTTTAGCATAACAACTTCAATTCTTCCTGGCAAGAAAGCCAGAAAAGGTCACTTTGTCAATGACAAGGATTCTAGATAATTAAACAACACTCACTGGCCACTAATTTATATGCATTATAACTCAGACTTAAGAACCTAAATAGAGCAATAGAATAAACTTCACAGACACTAAACACTTATTTGCTGTGACACTATTTACATTCGGGGCTACAAAAAGCAGTAAATCAAAAGAGAACTTTAGAAGAGGAAAAAGAGAGAACAGTCTTCCTGATATTAATATTTAATGTCCTTTCAGACATATGCAATATTTGATGCAATTGCTAGAAATTCATTCAGTATGGAAATATTAAATAAGGATTTGAATGAGTCAAATAATGAAAGTTTCTGCAAAACACACCTTCAACTTTTTTTTAAAGTACCCAGAAGTGTACCCAGAAGTACACTACTCTTTTTTTCGACTAATGACACACAAATAGCCCTTTACAGCTCCCTCCCATGAACATGGACTGAGCTTCAGTGTGCGGACCCTGGGCTTTTAAGATCTTCTTGGCCTGGAGATATCACAGTCTAGGCTTAGTTCCCTGGCAAGCATCTGTCACACTTACAGCACACTAAAACCTGATAGCCCAGCTGCTTTTGATCAGTAGTAAAGCTAGTTCTGGGCACACTTCTGTTCCTTGCTAGACATGAGAAGTACACCTGACATGCTCTTGTTGTCTTCTTGCAGCCCTTACTCTGGGCTTAGCTCAGAAGTTTCAAAAAACATTTTCAACCCATTTTGCAGCAAAGAATAATTGGATTTACCAATACCCATGCTTCTAAATTCTGACCTTATGGAAAGAAGACCTGGGAAATATCTTCACAGGTATCATCAAGCAAGCCTGATGACAGCTGGTTTACCAGCCTGATAGCCTGATATTACATTCCAGTAACAGATGTAGACATCAGCCAACAGTAGCAGCCAAGCCAAGGTGACCAACAAGTGGAAGCCCAGATTTCTGCCTGTGTTTGTGGAAAGGACAGCAGCTGTGCATGCACATGCGTACAATAACAGTTATGCACAAAACCATGTTCTAACAACGCACAGAACCGAGTGAAAACAAAGGAAAAAAATCACAGTGGCAAGAAACTAGAAAATGAGATAAAAATATTATAACTGCTTTTCCTGGCATAGTGAGATTCTAGTGCCTAGTGTGAAACGAAGCAAAAGAAGATGCACAAGAATGTATTAGACATGATTGTTCATGTGGCAGAAAATGAATAACACAAAGTTGTTCCAAGAGTGCTATGATTTGTCCTCTGTTTGCAGGCAGTAAGTTAAAAGCATACAGAATACACAGAATATTCTATCAAAAGGGCACTCTCCATGAAACTAAGATAGAACAATCCTGTCTGGATACACAAAAAGTTTGGGTTTTGGTGTTTATTTTATAAAACTAACTGTGAACACTGAAAACAGTGGAGCTGATCAAGCAAGAAGTACACCTAGAATTCCAGGGGTTGTTCATCTCTGCCGTAGGGAATAAATCAATTTCTGCTAATGTTCTTGGGTTTTAGTCCCTGGTGTTCAAATTTTGTAACCATTTGTATTTTTTTCATATGGTTTTAATCAAATAATTTTAAATTATGTAATTTCTAATCACAATATGTATGGAAAAATCATTTGCCATTCCTTTTTCTCCATGCAGTAATGTTCAAATCAATTTATGAGTTTCTTTTTGCTTTGAACCTGGTACTTCTGTATTTCACAAGATGTCTTGTTTCAGAAAATTGATCATGAAGCAGATAAATTACATTCTTCATTGCTTTTGTATTTCCTTAGTTGTTGTATTGTTTACTCCTTTTGGCAACAAATCAAACCCGTGAAAGGCGTCTTCCAGTTGCGAGCAGTTTCATATATGCTTTATCACATCATTAGATCAGTTGTGGTAGTGATTTCTCAGCTTTTCTTGGCTGTTCTTTCAGTCATTTTTCAGTTGCCCCAAACATAACAAGGTACAATTAGTGCTAGCATTCAACCTTTATCTACATCATTTTTCAGACGGGAAATCTTTGATACATTTTACAGTACAGGAGATCTGTCATTTAATAAAGTCAGCTAAAAGTGTAGAAATTATTCTTAGCTGTGTTATTTTTTTTCATCCTGTTTGGTACTCTGTAAAAGTATTGTTTAAGGCTGTGGTATATTTTGTTTTTGGGCACATAAGAACTGAAGGTAGAAGCCCAGCTGGATTTCTCATGGCAGCAGACTTATCAGCAGACATTTATATTTAATCCTTCTCAAGGCACTGAGAGATACCTTGATGCCTTTCAGGGCAGACGCGTTGGTGCTTCTTCTTAACGCCAGAGGAGTTTTCACTATCACAAATAAGAGACCATATCTCCCACACTGAAAATTAAATATATTTGCAAGCAAGCTCTATCAGAACGGATGCATTAAGAGGCAGTCTCTTAGTTAGCCCCATGGGTATCAGCGTATGTGGTGCTCTGTCACACAAACCAAGGCTCCAGCAAGTTGTGTTGCCTCCTACCAAGCGCTGCTGTTGCTCACAGCTTCCCATATTTGGCAGGGCAGCCATGATAAACTGTCCTGCTCTTGAACTGTTCTTGCAAAGACAATGTCCTGATGTTTTTTAAGATCTGTATTGCTACTGGATTTGTGTACTTCTGCTTATATACATTTTAGATTCAAAGGTCTCCCCTGTGCTGGAATACATCCAGTCTCACAAGTGAGGTCGCATTAGGGATAGTTTTCTGTGGCAGCTTCTTGGGGAAAGGCATTTTCTGCATTTTCTGTACTCAGAGCCCTGGGCTATAATTCATCATTAGAGGAATCTTTGAGGAGGGCTACTAGATGTTACAAGCAAGCAAATAAAAGTTAATAATTTGGAACCCTGGGCATATTATGGTGTCAGACCATGTACTCTTCTAGTACTTTCCCACACTGGGAGCAGCAGTGGCAAGAAGTCACTCTTCCACCCAAGTCTGTTGTGCTACACAGTCCAGAAAGCTTGTCTCTGACAGGATGTTTGCATTCTAAATATAAAAGACAATACTAAAATATTGACCATTCAGCGTGAAAAGGGAGAAAGAGAGGGCCAGTGTCAGTCATTGGGTCCTGATTCCAGCTCTCAGGCACCCTAACTTTTTTAGGCATTGTAAGTGGCGTGAAAAATAAGAACAACAAATTGATGTTGAGGATGTCTACAGTACCAAGAACAAAGCCAGTGGCACCCCCACTGAGCTGGAGAGTGGGAAGTAGGAGCTTCTCAGAGACATCGTGAAAGATTGATTGGAGTTACAGTAGGAGGAATAGAATAAAAAAAAGAATTTTTCACTGGTAAAAGCTGAAGGAGGACAAAATTTCAAGAACAGTACTATTCTCATCAGTAAAGGCTGATAGATTAAGGAAAATAAATAAATGCTGGAAATAATTATTAGCTACGGTAAAATCATTGCAAATATTGCACATCACTGGAACTGTCTTCTGATCTTTGATAATCCAGGTGATGATACCCCAAGAAAATGGGTCTTATAGCTGTCAGTCTATTCAGATGATTGAAGTGTTTAGGCTTTCCCTATACTCTGACAGATACCGTTATGCTCCAGTCAGATATCTGTATTCTGTTGCAAAGGTCCAAGCTTGCTTTTTATAAAAGGAATAAAAAGAAAACGCTATGCCACAATTGTCTGATTTCAGGCCTCGAACCTCCAGCCTGGATGTCCTGCAGCCCTGTAGCCAGCTGAGGAAGGCAAGCACTAGGAATGTCCTTGCAGTGTGATGGATGGAGACTAAATTCGAGACATTGCAGCGACAAAGGAATTGCAAACTCACTAGAAAATGCTGTCCCCCTAAGGTATATCATCTGATGTTAAGCAATGGGTATCTTATTCTCTCTAATGAAATTATGGATTTGAAAGACAGCTTTGCTAACAGTGTCATAAACAGTCCCCGCAAAATGAGCCTATGAATTTTTCCAAGGAATTGAATCCACATTGAAGAATCTTTCTTGAAGATGCTCATTTTCCTTGTGAACTAGGCAGAACTGTGGCAATCATCCTCTTTCTTCTCCTAAGGAAACTGAAGTCACCAAAACAACTGAAGAGCCTATTCTGCTAATAGACAGATTAGCATTTATATAGGGTCTCATTGCAATTTACTTCTCAAAACAAGTTCACTAGTAGATGAAAAGGTTACTAAAACTCTTTAGAATATGAATCATACATTTGTCTTCTCCTATTCGGTGTTGTCTTTCATGAAATAATATGTGCAGTAAATAAATGCAGCTTCTCAAGATGGAATATACATGAAAGTGCGGTTTAATCTGTATTGGGCTAGAGAGAAAGCAGGGGCTGTTGCCTCCTCACTGACATTGCTGAGAAGGGCACTTCTGCATGTATCATACAAGCAGTAGCTGTGGCCACCCAACCCCTGCTCAGGTCAAGCATTCAGCTATCCAAATGCGCAGCACCGTGCCCAACATCAGAACAATATTATTGACAGAAAGGCTGCACTCCTTTTTTCTGAGATAAGGTCATATACTTGTTAGCTTTTGAAATTTTGGAGTGCAGTCTTGAGTGAAAGGAAGTAATAGAAAAGAAAGATATGACTCCCAGTGCCACCAGGTACAGCAACACAAGAGGCTTAAATACAGCTTTCCTTATTACTTCTCTGTTCCTGGCCTTTGGAAATGAGGCCAATCACTCTAAAGTTTGAGAAGCAGCTTCTGAGTGCACTTCAAAATGCTGCAGAATCTAAACATAGCTACATTGAATACCTGCATATATCCAAACCAGGTATCTTATATTATAATAGTATGATCTCTACAGTGCAAAAGCAAGTGCTTGGATTGTACTATTTTAACTCAGAGCGGTGGTTTCCAGCCCTCCTGTTTAATGACTTTGTATTAGCCTGGGGTAGATCACATTACTGTTAGATTTTTTCTGGTGCTAGTCCACATTTTACTTTGATCAATTTTTCCTGGCCAAACCAGATTGGAGTTTAATATATTTAGTGTTTGATAGGTAGCTTAATAAACACCAGCCTGGAATAACATAAACTATTATTTTCTAAGACCTTCAGATTTGTCACTGAAAGGCAAAGCAATAGAGGCACCATGTCCCAAACAACTTTAAATGTAAAACAAAAGTAATAATACAAATAGATACATCAAGGACTTGTGGTTTTTTTACCACTCCTTTATCCATCCCACACACATTTCTTTCTGTTCCAGCCATGCTCCTCCATAACGTTTTCCTAACATTTACTCAAATCAAGTAATTACAATTTCTGCCTTTGATGATATTGCTCTTGCGCCTCAGGTTACTGCATGCTTATCTCTTAGTGGTTTGAATTAATTGCATGTGAACATGTACATTCAGAAAGCTCTTCTAAAAATGTATATTGTTTAATGGCCATATTACAGAACCAGACCAAGAACAGAGCTGTGTGAAAACTGGAGTAATTTGCTAGATGAAATGAAAGGTCACATGCAAATGCTTGATGAATGTGTTCTTCTTAAAGGACTTTTTGGTGAAGGAAATTTAAGACTTCTGAAGCCCACCTAAAACTCGACCCAAGGAACACCAAAGAACATTGTGAGGCATACAGCTTCAGTGACAGAAAAAACCAGGCTAGGGCTCAAAGGAAGGAAGTGTCTCTCATGTATCTCTAAGACTAGGAATTCATAAAAAATATTTAATTAAAAATGGTTGTTCTCAGAGAGACATGCTTCAAAACTCAACATAAAGAATATCTGGTGATGAAAAACCACAGAGACAGATGTCGGGTTTTTTGTCTTCTGCTTATGCAATTGCAACACAAGGAAAAAGTCTTTGATCTCGCAAAAATTTCTCTACTTTTCTATGACACTGCAACTTTCTTTCATGGTAATGAAGAAGTGAATTTGATAACATGCAGACTAATTAGGCTGCAACAAATGCTCTGACAATGAACATTTCTCAAACGTCAAGTGCCTTAAAAAGAGAGAGAGCCTTATTTTATCAATTTATTTACAAAGGAAATGGGTGAAGGCCCAAAATGCCTGGCATGATGTTTACTGGCCTATCAGGTGATCTGAAAGTACATGAATACAAGCAGAATCTCAGATTCTATTGTTATTTCCAGTATGACATATAAACCACAATCCAAGTTTTCCAAAACAAAGAGGGCAACAACCCTCTTCTTGCATTTCCTATCACTGAAATAAGCAGATTTCAGCTGTTCTCAGCTTCACCAGGCTGAACTGAAATAGAACAGTCCCATCTGTAATTACAAATTCATAAATCACTCATCCAAATTGTGTATTTTTTGTAATTCAAGGTAGGCAGGATGTGTTATACTACCTTACAAATCCAATCCATGACCTCCTGTGTTTTGAGAACAGTGCCAAAGATGGAGCTGGAAAATGAGTGTCTTGATGTTACAAGACACACTGAGAATTTGTGAAATACAGTTCGGAGAGCATTGCAGAGTGGCAGCCATGCACAGGAAATTTGATATGTAACAGATTTAGAACAGTTATAAGGAACAACTTCCTTTATGATGACGTCTAGGAAGTCATTTATCATCTCACAGAGGAGTCTGGCACCTTAAAGTGTTTATCTAAGGAAAGGAAATGAACCGCTGTCATCTAATAGAAACAGTATTTGATCCATTTCACATAGAAGTACACTGGTCAAAGGAATTTTAAATAATCCTCGACTCCAGCATTCGGCTATACCTGCTTCTTGTCTCCAGGAAGCTCTCAATCCATTACTTTCCTGGTGTTTTCCTTTCTTTTCAATTCTTTCCTTATTTAGACAATCTCTGGGTTTGAAGATTATCCAAGATTTATTCCTTTTCAGATAAAATTTACAAATACATCCAGTTACATTGAATAAAATAGCCAGTGTACTTTAAACATACCAAAAATTTAGTTTCCAGGAAGCAAACAAAGTTGGAGTCACTAAATCTTCTTAAAGTCTATCCTGCAGACTACAAAGCAAGGCAGCCACAGGGACTACCATGTTTAGTGCCTGATGCAAGGTCCATTAAAGCATTTCCGCAGTCTTCAATGGGCCTTGATTAAGGCGTTTGGGTGGGATTATCACTGAAAACTTTGCTGGAAGAAGTGTGTTATAAGGAGGAATTAGTCCTTTTAAAAGCAGCAGAGAATAAAACGGGACCCCTGGAAGAAAGGCATGTTGATAAAAAGGAGAACAGAATTGGAACAAGTTTGATGGGAAGTATAAAATGGAGCGAAAATAACGAGAAAGCTCATGAGGAGAAACGAGAACCAGTATGCATGAAATAGTAGATTTATTGGTCCTTTGAGGCAGAGTCTGAGATTTAAAATGGATTTGTGAGGGCTGAGAAATACAAGCAGGAGTCTGAATAAGACACTGAGAACACCAAGAAATTGTGATGACTCTTACCATAGTATTAGGGATGGGTGAGAAAGTAGGTAGGAAAGAGATCTGCGAGAAGACAGCTCCGAGTGGCAGATTTCACCAATGAGCTGGAGTGGAGAGGAGGGATCTTCAAGTCTTATTTGCTGAGTCTTGATAGTCACAGCTTTAACATGGAAAGGGAACATCCTAGTGCAACCCCCGGGCTGCTCCTGAGTTTCCAATCAATGAGGGTAAAACTAAAAGATGAGTGTGAGATTTGGTATCTCGCAGAATATTTGCACTTACAGATTCATCTGCACAAACCAACTAGATGGATGTAGAATGGGTAACAGCACAAGTGCAAAGGAGGTCACAGGGAAACCCTCAGGCATGGCTCAAGGTGATCAGTACTGCCGGTTATAGCTACTTCTCAAAAAGAATGAAAGAGAAAAAATAGAAAAACCGGGAGTGATCTGGAGTCCAGGCAGGAAAGCAGAAGAAATAAGACTTGTCGGGAAACCAGAAGATAGGATTGTTTTCTCTGTGAAAAAAAACAAATACAAAAAAAAAAAAAAAAAAACCACCAACAAAAAACCAACAAATTC
>Ga0065711_1028844_pt1 | contig 38916 bp, 21 predicted proteins | sample Hoacrofraction12_FD_59098 | JGI IMG/M metagenome (GOLD analysis project Ga0065711, IMG submission 59098) | Hoatzin crop microbial communities from Cojedes, Venezuela - Epithelial fraction 12 v2 (version 2) | ecosystem: Host-associated > Birds > Digestive system > Esophagus > Crop | place...
GGGCTGGGGGGGGGCGGAGGAGACAGCGCCTGTGGCACTCCCCGTGCTGAGCCGGGGCCCTCCGCGGGGGCTCGGCCCCGCGTGTCCCCCCCGTCCCCTTCACAGGGGCCCGGCCCCGCCTGTCCCCTCCGTTCTCTTTACAGGGGCCCAGCCCCGCCTGTCCCCCCGTCCCCTCCGCAGGGGCCCGGCTCCTTGTGTCACCCTTGGCCCCCTCACAGGGGCTCAGACCCGTCTGTCCCCTCTGTTACCCCTGCGGAGGCCCAGACTCCCTCGTCACCCCATCCCCTCGGAGGGAGCAGAGCCGGTGTCCCCGCAGGTCACCCCTCTCCTGGGGTGCCCGTGCCAGGTAGCTGGCGGGGGGCTGCCACAGCCCTCCCCTCCCCGCACACAGCGCAGCTCCCCGCTCCCCACCCGCTCCCCCAGTGCCCCCCCGGCCGGGAGCCGTCTCTGAGCGCGGGGTGTCTGTGGCAGGGTGGTGCGGGGCAGCGGCGCGGACCCCGGTCCTGCGGGAAACGAGCCTCCCGGCTGAGGGACCGTCCTTCCCAGGGGAGGAGCACGCTGGATCATTGGAGGTCAGACACCTGGTAGGCAGAGGCAGGGATTTTAATTGTAAGTATTGATGGTTTTTTAAAAATTTATTGAATTATAAATAATTTATTGTGGTTATAATGGGTATTGGGAGAGCGGGGGCGGGGGGGGTGGAAACTGGCTTTGTACCAATGTGCAATTAAAATATCACCTGTGTGGATCCTGTCAGAGAAAGATACATGAAATACTGGAAAATTGCAGAAGAGGGCCGTGAATGTGCCTGGGCAGAGCCAGTGCTACTTCATTTTCCAGGGGGGTAATAAATAAGGAGCAGAGACAAGCTTGCAGCAATCGGGACTGAAATAAAGTAAGAGCTTGCACTAACCCTTTTTAGCAAAGAAGCTTTCTTTTTCAATACGAAGAGACGAGGTGAACTTGTGACGCGTCTCTGCGATATACGTCATGCGATGGGAGAAGAGGTGGCAAATTGAAAGCCGACACTGCTGAGCTGGCTGCGGCAACGTCTGACACCCGGAGGTAGCTTTAACGCAGAATGATGAAATCTCTCATCGAGTTACACACCAAAGATGGCTGCTGTTTTGAGGAGAGAGCCCCAGCAGCAGGCTCTAGCCGTTTGACACAGACTGCTGCTTTTGTTGCTAGGCTACAAGCGGGACGTACATTTATAAGCAAAAAAAAAGAAAGTATATTGTAGTGTTGCCATGATTTGCCTTCTTCAGTGTTCAGTTTGTTTTTATGATTGCAGGAGGAAAAATCATAGTGCAAAGATTTTTCTTCCCCGTGAGTTAAATAGATATTTACTGGTAGAAGCTGCTTTGGGGAAGGAAAACTTGGCAAGTGGCTTTGTTAACATTTGGTCTAAGTACGTTGCATCATACTCCCAGTCATCAGCTGTTCTGCTGCTTTCAAACTGTGGCAGCAAACATAGTGCAGTCAGAGGAATACCATCGCTTAATGACCCCGGTAAGTCCGATATGTGGTTTTGCCATCGTGCAAAAATGCTTTCTTCTCCTAAAAATCAATTAGTGCTTCTCATTTGAACTAGTTATACTGCCATGATTGACATCCCCGGAGAATGCATTGTATTCTTTTCTTTGCCAGAGCAATTAAAATATGTATAGTAGCTGGATTTGTCTTTCTGCTGTTGCTTTGCCAATGTGTATTAATTTTAAAGTAGAATAGGTCACCTTCCACTAATCAGAAGGTAGTGAATTTCCTGTCTTGTCTCCTAAGCCAACATAGCAGCTGTTGTGGTGGGCATTGCTCCTGGAAATCAAAAATCTGCGTTTATTCAGGCACAGCAGCCCCCAAAAGGACTGATGTGTTATTTGAGGAACAAAGAGGCCTAACGGGATCCCTAAAGGTTTCTCTATCAAAACAGCAAAAGAACTCGGCTCTGCAAAAACAAACAAGTGGCTGTGAGCACTTTGGTTGATAATCATGTCAAGAGGAAGAAGAAGAGCTGTTCCTCTTCCCATTTTATAGCAGCGGGTACTTTTCTCAACCTAAAGATTTTCTAACCCACGTGTCTCATTTCCCAGAACAGGGCATTGACAGCTGGACATCAGGCTGTTAGGGGATGCTTTGAAGAATGGAGATCTAGGGGCCTAAGTGTGTCAAATCTTTTTTTTTTTCTCTCTCCCAGTGAATCTGCACATGAAACATTTTCAGCAGCACCTGGCTCTAACTTTTGAACTATTCCTATTCTGTAGGATTCTGGTAAGAAAGAGGTACTGCTGTTACCTTTTATTTTTACTGGGTTTTCAGGGAAAAGCTTCACTCTCATTTTTCAGAAAAGGAACTTCTGCCTCGAGGAGGTTTTATGAATCATGATCTGACCTGAGCACCTTGACATCACCTGAAGTTAGGGGTCTAAGGTAAAGGACACCGTACAAGTCACACCTTGCTTTCAGCATTTGCGCTGGCCAGGTTACTCGCTTGCCCTCCTGTATGCAGACTGGTTTGAATTCTCTTTTCAGCTGGAGTACCCAGCATGGCCCATGCTTTGTAACAGGGGTTGCAGGTTGCGGTTTGGGAGTTGGGCACCAAGAAGTGAGATGTCGCAGTGTTCATTGTCACAGTTATGTCTGCACTGCTTTTGGACATAGAATTCTCTTTAGACTTCTCCCTCCACCAGCTCAGTTTTTGCTGACTTGCTGAAATTGCATGCAAGAGAGGTGAAAGGCCGCTCTCATTAATAGAGTCCACTTCTGTAGGGGAGGGTGCAGGAGGCTGTAATCTGGACTCAAGCCTCCATCAATCACAAAGCTACAGATATTTCTGTCTAGGGAGTGACACAGTACCCGATCCAGTACCCAGTCTAAGGATGTTTGTGGAAGGATCCTCACTTAAGAGAATTCAAGCTTTTGTGTCTGTTAAGGAAAGCCTGCTTCTGGGGTAGTTCAGGCAAGTTTCTCTCCTGTATGTTCTCTGACAATATCGCGCTCCTGGCAAGCTAAGCTGTCTGCATCTCTCGGGGAATGCACTTTTTGCCATTAGGAAAGCTTCTTGACTCAGAACAGTGACGGTAGCTTTAAAAATGTGTATTTAGCTCAGACATGGAGAATTGGGTTCACAGTTATGCCATCAAGAATTTCTGTCACTCTATTCCCAATTTTAGCTTAGATACTGGAAAAATTAATGACACACCTGACGAACTTTCTTAAATGTGGAGTGGATTTTTTCAAGACACAGGTTAAAATACAAAGGTGTCAGTAACATAAGATAATAGAAATGGTTCCAAGGAAGGTAGCAAAGCTGCTTTTCATCATTTGTGCACTGCTGCAGGAGTTTAAGTTGCCCAGAATTTCCCAGACCGTGTGCCCAGCTGGAGTATTCAGTCATGCAACAGGGTTTAAAATGATGATCAAACGTCTGGGTTGTTCAAAATTGAGTGGTATGTTACTGTCTGAAATAAATTAAATAGTCATTGCTACTCTTTTGGCTGTTGCTTTGGTTTGAAAAGTGGTTATATGACCTTCAGTGTGATGTTTAAAATGTGAACTTTAAAAAGGAGCAGCGGAGAGTTGAACTCCGGACAACTCCTGAATCTGCATTTTGTAGAATTGCTGCAACTGCTGTTGTTAACCTTTAAACAAGGTTTAAAGTCTTCTACTACCACTGGTTCTGTGGCAAATCTAAACGTAGCCCTTGTACTAAAACTGTTGATCAGACTTTGTGTTGGTTTTTATGTAAGTATTTTTTAAGAGAGGCCACTCTCACTCTTAAGCCCTCTTTTTCCCTCCAGTTAATGTTGGTATTAAACACTGGACCATGAACTGGCAGATGATTCCATCTGATCAGAGAGGGCAAGAAATTTGGGTGCACTTGATGGTGGGTCTTCCAGCTCTGTTCAATGCTGCTTTCTGATGGGAAGTACAAGATGAAAAAGATAGTCAAAGAAATATTGATTTTAAATGAGGATTTTTGTTAGAAGGTTAAATACGGAGTTGAGAGTTTCTCTCCAGATAAACAAAGAGCTTAGTTTTAGCTGTGAGTGAGTTCTACTATGCTTTTTAGTTTTTATTTTCTGATTACTAGGGGTGAGAGAGCGTTGGGAGAGAGAGGTGAGGCAGCAGCAGGAAGATTGGGGGAGAGAGTGGTAGAGGAGAGACTGGCAGTGAAATTTGCTTTAAAGCGCTTGGGACGTGCAAGTCTCACACAGCAGTGTCCTCTCTGATCTGCCATCTGTGTCACCACATCCAATTGCCTCCAGTCTACAGAACCACGTCTTCAGCTCAACTTTTGGTGCCAAGTACAGGGCAAGCCGTGGTCATTTCTTTAGCTTGACACTCATATGTTTATGAAAAACTTCATGAACATGCAATCACAGTTATGATTCTGAAAATATGCCTTGGTACATAGGAAGAGCCGCAGTGGGAAACAGGTGGATAATCAAACCTCTGTCAGTGCTGGGGAGCTAAACAGCGCCAAAAAATGCTCCTGGTCATGGGAGCGCAGTCCCCCATGTTGTTAACTCCTGGAGCGCAGTGCGGAGCGGTTTTGCCCAGCACAGCTGATGCTCGCCCAGACAATCCAGCAGCACAAGGGAGGATTTAGCTGCCGTTCTCCATGTGCAGTTTGGATACAGCTGCCCTGGTCTGGAAACTGAAAGGGTTCAGTAATATGAATGTGCCGGAGAGCACAGTCCATTCTTTATTACTGGCTTAATTTACTAGTGTGGACTATTACCAGCTTCAGGGTTTGCAGGTACAAGTGTTCTATTAAATACCTTTCTAACTGATCTGTTGTTTGAAACACCAAAAATATGTATGATTTCCTTCCTTACTGCGTATTTTCCATGATGGATGTTAACTGTTCAACTGCATTATGATGTTGTCTTTTATCCTTTCCAGTGGTGCTGATCCTCCCGTGTTGTGAACATGACCTCAGAATAACATTTCAGTATGGATTATTACAGTAATTTACGCGTTTTGTAAAATGAGTGTTGTTTCCCCCATCCTGTGTTAATGTTGTTGTTTGAGGAAGAGAGTTGTTTCAAGACCACGTTGGGTAATTTTGCCGCTTACCTTTCCACCTTAAAATGTGAGGTGCTGTTGAGTCAAAGGTTTGTCCGATTTCACAGGTGGTCTCCCCTGTGTTGGTACTTACTGAATAGCAACAGGTGCGGGAACAATAAATTCGGATGCTTTTATATAGGCAGTGGGGTGTTCAGTGGTTGTTGAAGTTTGCCTTCATTAGTTGACTGTAACAAAGCAAACATTTTTATCTTTGTTCTAGAGGATTTGTGCATTTAGTTTCCAGTCCCTTTGGAAACTTTATACTTATCTCAGGGTTCTGATGGATTTATTTTAATTTGATTTAACCCAAATGTCCTTTTTTTCTTTACACAATTCTATTACAGATATTTCTTTACAGAACCTTGTTATGGATGTATGGATAATGAGAATTTAAATCTTGGGCACACTTAGTGTATGTGGAGAATTATATCACTGAATGTCATAGAGCTACACCCGTGACAAAGCATTGTAGTTAAAATAATTATGAATTCTTAAATAGCTTTATTACATGCTTTTGTTACTGAGTATTTGAATGGATTATGCAAACAGCAGCACCCCTCTAAAGTTGTATCTGAAAATTAAGGTGACAGCTGGGTAAAATACTGTTGCAGCAGCTTAAGTTTAGGGTGTTGTACCTATTTCTTGCAGTTTTACAGTCTCGCTGTTTAAATAAAAACAAGATTTTAAAAAAGCCATGCAGTTTATGATGATGACTGCATGGCTGTTGGGCAATATGTTGATGAAACCATTTTTGTGCGCAGTCACCATTTTTACTTTGTAGTTGGACATTTTGGTTTATAAGAGTAGTACATAGGCATTTTATTGGCTTATGGTTTTGCTTTATGGGATTTATTTCCCTTTTCAGCATTTACTAATAGGGGCTGATAAGTCCAGAGTAGCATCATACAGTCTCTTTAATACAAGAGGAGGGGATTTTATTCTAAAAATATTTTACTGGAAAACTTGTAAATTTTCAAGACAGAAATTCACTGGTTCTTCTAAGACAGTCACCATTGTAACAGATCTATGACTCGGAGTCCCGACGCTGGCAAACAGCGACCTTTTTTACTTCACTGCAGGTTTTATGCGTCTCCAAATTATATTATTCTGGTGTCTGAACTTTTTACACTCCCGTGTATGCATGGCATCTGTTCCTTCTCTGTGGGCATTGGTGGTCTGTCCCCGCCCACAGTCTTTATTATTTTTATTTTAAACTTATTTAGAACAGCATTGTTCCTGTTATATTCTTGAAGTGAAAGTAGATTATGTCAAACACATCATTTAGAAGAAAATGTTTTTGTGTACTGAAATAGCTGACACCTGAAGTTTTAATCCCCTTTTGCAGGGTGGACACACGTCCCATCTCCTCCCATCCTCTGACTGGAGGCTATATACTATCTTTTTATTAAGATGAGTGATATTAAAGTCAATGTTTTCTGTTGCTATCTTTCTAAACAGACACAGTGATTTCAAGCGTGATCTTTTGTTGCAGCACATGCCAAGGGTCCTCCATAAATGTATGTTTTCCATTTTCCTGCTGGGTTGCTTTTTGCTGCTGTGGCACTGTTTTTTGGTAGATTTACAAGGAGAAAGAGAGACCAAAGCATGTGCTGATGTGCTTCTGCTAGCTTGGTGTGGCTAGCATGGGTAACAGCAGTGAGAAAGGCATGGAAACAGGAGTTTTACCTTGTGCAGGCAACTGGAGCGGTTGCATGTTGTCTTTGGGGTGCTTTTACTCTGCCAGCATGTGTTACAGCCACCCTGGATATTCTTTCACCCCTACTACTTAGGTCATGTTAGCTCTTTCTACCATCATACCTTTTTTGTTTGTTTGTTTTTTGCTGTGTAGACACGTAAGGACTGGGAGTTTTTTCCAGTTTACACCGTTAGATCTCTCTTGCACCCATATTTTCTTGGTCTGTAATGTAGACATTCAATCTCTTGACTCTGGCAAGCTGAAACGTTTACAGTTATCTATGCTTTCTGTTGCTTATTGTCTTCGCTGCAGATGTAAGGGTAGGCTTCAAGGCTTGCGTTATGCCTGGCTCCTCCCACATCTGCAGACCTTGAACTGGAGCAAAATGGTAACCCAAGGGGATCACTGGTTAGTCTGTTGAAGGAGCACGGGAGCGCAGACCTTTCATGCTCCCAGACCTTCTGCTGAGCCAGTTGAACGTACCAGTCTGGAAGACTGAGCTGGCCTCTCTCCTTCCTGCTGCGTTAGTTTTCTGCTAGGGTAGTGAGTTATATTAGCCATGTGATTCAAGGAGGATCAGAGTAGACCAGGTGGCGAGGGGGTAAAGAGAGGACATGGAAGTGGTAAGTCTTCTATTTTCTGTAGATCCACCTTCACTGGAGTAGGCTAAATGAAATGGAGTGAGTGAAACAATAATAAATTGAACCATGAACCATCTGCAGACAAGGCAGATCCTTATTGTTTAGATTTCTTATGACTGAAAGGACTCATTTTGTGAACAGAGGTATCATAAGTAATAAAAACAACTCACAGACAACCCAGTAGTAAATATGAAGCAAATTTTCAGCACTTGCTGATCGTCATGAAACAAAAGAAAAGAGCTTCTGTTTATGGACTGCTTTATTAAGCATTCATTAGACAGCTTTAAACAGATTAACATAAGCTATCCTAAGCAGATGTTATTCTTTCTTAATGAAACTGATAGTTATAAAAATATTGAAACTTGGACTTTCTCACAAATAATATACGAATCGGGAAGCATTCGTAGAGTGACTTACCATCCCTAATGTGCAGATTTATTTAGTTTCTTTTTTAGTGGAAAAGAATTTTTGAATAAATGAGTTCACCCTACTTTCATAGAGTACTGCTTTGCAAAACCAACTGTTACCATTTTAGACCAGCAGATGGTTTGTTTTTTCACAACATACCACTTCACAGGACGGTGTCTTTAGTGGTATAGTACTAAGAAAGAGAAGAGAAACCCTAAGGAGCGTCTCCTATTCAAATGCTCTGCATGAGAACTGTTCTCCAAATCTGTCCTGAGTCTTTTTTTGTTTGCATGGTCTGTGTTCATTCTGCAACATGCCCGGTGAGAAATGAGTCACATGAAAATAATCCCACTAATCTGCAGGTGTCGCCATGTTATGGTGTTTTAAACTGTTTAGTAACTGTGGAAGTACTTGCAGCAAACAGGAAAGTGGAATAAAAGGACAAGAATATTCAACTGAAAGTGAGGAATGAAGTCTCTGCTTCTTACCCAGCACCTTTCCGTCTCTCATCATTACTTTTGTGAAATAATAACTTGTGTCTTGCTGTGTCAGCAGTGCTTAGAACACAGGTTCATAGTCAGGAGGTCTAGGTTCCGCTCTTGTTTCTGACTTTACCTGTGGTCTTGAGCTAAGTTATGTTATTTAACTGTCTGCTGCTTTTACCTGTGTGTGGGGAGAATGGTGCTCCTTAAGAGTGCTGAAAAGCTCATAACACCTCTAAATGTCTTTGGAGTAAGCTGCAAAAAGAAGTAGTGTTAGATTTTACTGATCTGATGTCAATTATGTTTAATTCTGATACAAATGCCTTCGTGCTTCAAAGTTAGCTCAGTAAATTATGTATTGCTACAGCACCTTATTTTCTTGATGCTTGTGAGATTTATTGTTTCACTGTAGGGAAATCCTGTCTCAGCATGTAGTAAAGACCTTAATAAAAGCTGCTGTACAATAATGAACTTAACAGTGAGGGATATGGGAAATGGAGGGAGGGAAAGAAGATGAGTTTCCCGCACTGCACCACATTTATTAGCCTTCTAGTATTCTGGGAAGCTTTAGGACCTTTCCCAACTTGATGGTGAAACTTCAAGATCTGAGGGTGGTTGAAGCACGACTATATTTGCTGTAAGTTGGAGCAGCAGTGCTGATGCTTCTTGTATATTTGTTTTATGCTTACTCATGGGAGTTAATTACTGCAAATTTTAATACATGAACAGGCCTTTGGAACAGTATGTTTTTCTTTAGGTCTCTTGTACCAAAGGAAAATTGAAGGCCACTAGGGAAAACGGTGTAGTGAAAGAGCAAGAAAGTGTATTCAGGAGGTCAGATCTAATAATATTAAATAAATTTATCAATGTTCATTTTAATCATTGAAACATATATTTGGCAGCTGTTTCTATGCAGTAATGGATCACCTCCTTAACAGGTAAAACACTATAGAGCTAATAGCTTTTAAATATTCCTAACATTCACCAAATACAATCAGCGTATTTTTCTGTTGCACCTCACAGTGCCATTTTAATGTATTAAACTAAAATTATGCAATAACTTACTGCGGCAAATAGCTCCTATTCCAGGTAGGGTACACCTGATGGGAAAGAAGACGGTGCACTACTGGAGCCTTCATTGTGTCCAGGGGTTCAGAGCTGCTGGTTGGGGTCAGTGCCAAGTGAACAGAGCTTGTTAACTCCCGAGAAAGGGGTAAATCCAGCTCTGTGTGCTCAGTTCTTAGTAAGATCAGTGCTGGTCGTAAGAATGTCTTAATTTTTCTTAGGGGAAACTGGCTGTACTGCATAATTTGTTCTGTTTTCACATCTTGATACAGAAAGAGCATTGCGTTGGATGGAGAGAGTTACAGATAACCCTGGCCTTGGGATTTCAAATCATCACGTGCTTTTAAGAGTGTCATTTTTCTGGGGATATTTCAGTACATTTTCCTTTATCCAAGCATTCGGAATGATTCATGCTTTTGTCAGATTGCTGGGGGGTGTCAGTTACTGCAGTAAAAGCTGTGAGAATTTATACTGATTTGGGAGTCTTTGAAATGACCTTGCACGTGATGACTTGGAGTAGAAACTGGTAATTTTAAAGTTATCTTGAAAGGATTAATTGAGCGTTTAAATTCTTAATACAGTTGATCAGAACAAGGTAAAAGCAATCCTGCTGGTGCCCTACCTGCAGCCTGCGCTGTCCGTTCATGATGATCCAGAATTCAGCAATATCTGTCGAAACACAGCTTGGTTTTACACAACTGATGTCTACACTGCAAAGGCAAACAGCTTTGCTTTGCCAGTACAGCTCTGAGCTTCTCCTCATGTCAGGAGCATTTAGAGAGCAGGAAACAAAAATATGTGTGTAGTTATTGTTTTTGTGCGGCTTTTAACAAAAGTGATTTAGCCTGTGTAAAATTCAGTGATAAGATCTGTTCTGTAGAATTTGAGATGATTTGTTCAAGGAAGAGCTTGAGTCTGGTGGAAAACAGAGGTCTTGCTTATTAAATGCTTTTCGTTTTTCATTATTCTATTGCAAATAATACAAGCTAAACATAAAAATACTGCATAAACATCCTAAATGCTTTGTTTTGTTGTTTTCATTTTATGAAAACAAACTCCTTGGGTTTTTAATATAAACTGATTATTTAACTTAAAGAAACTTTGCATAATTACCAGTAAATGTATGAAAGGAAGGACGTTTTTGTTGAGTGACACCAAATTAGGATTTTCTAACAAACTAATTTAATAATACTAGCTGAGGTACAACGTTTTCATCATTCAGCTGTTAATCATGCTGTGATTGTGAAGGACAACCCTTCATTATTATTTATTTAATCCATGCTGGGTTCTCAAAGCTTGGTGTACTAGCAGTAGGTTACTTTGCTTGCTTCGTTACCACCTGTGGGACTTTGCCTTGAATATTCTGCAGGGCCGAGTAGAACGTACTAGCCAAATCCTCTGTAAACATTGCTTATCTTCGTGTGTAATGCAATTACTCCATATTTTTGCAACCTTATCTTTACAGCTTTACAGCCCTGGCTGGTGCTCAGTGCCATCATGCTTATGCCTACATAGTTTCTGTGGTCTTCATGAGCCCCTGTAATGTTGGGAAGAATTTGAGCAATTTGCATGTCATTGGCGGTTCTTCCTGGCAGATGATATATCAGAAAATCAAATATTTCCCGTAATGTTTGTACGGTACACCATAAAAGAGTATGTGGCCACTAGGCTTTCATTGTAATTAAATCAGAATGATAAAAACAACCACAGAAGTCCTAAAAAAGTCATGCTTGTGCTATTGCATAAGCATAAAAATGACAAGTCTGGGCAAAGGCAGAGAAGACAGTCTTCTCCCTGAGTACTTCCCACTCGGACAGCAATTCTGACTGGACAGTGGTTCAAGGCAGAATAATTTTTACACAGGCCTCGTCGACTTACAAAGTTGATTTCATGGTTCCAGTGAGAGATGTTACAAAGGTGTATAATCTCCTTCTTCTACATCGAGCCAATTTAGCTCACTTTCAACTAGTAGACTATTCTGTTTCTTTTTTTTTTTTTTTTGCTAGAAGTGTTGCTCTGTAGTGTCTTCTAAATATTTATTGGTTTCCTCCTCCTTCCTGTCCCTCAAAGCTGGTGATTTAGGACTTGTTATGATACCTGGGGAGACTTAAGCCTTTCTTTCTGTAGAAATTAACTTCTCCAAAGACTTCCAAGTTTTTCCACTTGAGGTAGAGGAGGAGGAGGATCATAATTACATTTGAGAGATGAACAATAGCTTCTTCAGATTTCGTGAACGGTCTCTCTTTTCCATGAAGTTTACAGTTTTTTACGATGGACACACTTTGCATGATTAGTTACTTTCTTTTTGTGATTTTTTTTTTTTTCTGTTGTACATCATATAAGTTTAATCAAATTGACCAAAATGTCTCAGACAACTTCACGGTGCTCTTGAAGTAAGATGAAAATACTCTTCAGTGACAGCTTACACCATGTATATCAGTTGTCCTCATAATGGTGATCTTTTTCCTATTAAGAGAGATAAAATACTATGTGATACCATCTGCATTTTTATAGATCCAGTTTACTTTGGCTGTTTGAATTACAGACATTATTTGGAGGATGGCTTTTTTTTTTTTTAACTGGCTGTTGAATATGTTGCAGAAATTTCTTTTAAGAACATTAAAGTTCATATAACTTGTGCTACACAGGGACTGTCCTTCTTTCATTAGAAGTTGAAGTAAACAGCCATTCTGAAGTAATTTCTAATTTTCTGTGGTTTAGGCCTCATAAATGCAGAACTATGTTAGTTCAGTGCCCTTCATTGTAGTTCTTTAACTATCTTTGAAGTATCATTAGGCAATCTGGTCATGTGTTCATAATGTGGCAAATTGTTGCATTATATAATCTTTGTTTTGTTAAAACATGGACTTAGAGAAACAAAATTTATTAAAACAAACTGTTGGGTTTGTGGTCCTAATTTTTGTTTTGTTTTGCTATGCCACATAAGTTAACTGGATTTTATTAAATATTTCTTCTGTCACTGCACTTTATAGCAGCTCTACAGGCATCTCCTGAAATATTTCATTTCTCCTTCCCTCTAAGACAGTATTTTCAGCAAACACTAATTCATCACTGAAATAAAGCACACTTCTAATTAGTATATTGTGATGTAGTACAGCTACTTACTAATAAATTTCTGTACTTCCTTTGCATCTGCCTCATCCTCAGGTATTTGGACATGTATATGATCTACCTCTACCTCAGAATCAGATACTTGCACTCTTACAAAGATGTAACTTAGAAATATCTTGGGGAAACAGGCACGGAAACATTTCTGTAGGCATTTAACTAAGTTCTTGCTTTTTCACTTGTATCAATGCCAACCTCATTAAAACCCATAACAGTGTCTGACATCATCTGCTTTCTGGGAGGATACTTTGGCTGCTTTGAAGCTCAGTTCCACAAGTTGTTCAGTGGTTTTTCTCTGTTTGTTTTTTTTTTTTTACTGTAAGCATAACCACTTTTCATCTTGCAGGTTATAGATACATTATCAAACCAGAGGAATTATGAATTGGAAATGTTGATGTTTTCTTCACAGAGTTTTTGAAGATGTCAGCAGATATACCATTAAATATTAATATCAAGGAACCCCGATGGGATCAAAGCACTTTTGTTGGACGAGCCAGTCACTTCTTTACTGTAACAGACCCCCGGAATATTTTGTTATCTGATGCCCAACTGGAAAATGCAAGACAAATTGTGCATGATTACAGGTATGGCATAGATCACTTTTACTGCTGACCCAAAGTCGTCCATGTCCATGATAAGTACGTAGTTATATATTTGAAAGGAAGTATTTAAGACGCTTATTCATTGCACCACTCTTTCTTCTTATTTCGGAGCTTTAAACACCTTCTTTTTCTTTTTTTAAACAAAGTTCCTAATGAATGGGGATATCATATCATCTGAGAACCCCTATTAAGTATTCTGATATACAGAAGTGTCTAATTCTGAAAATAGTTAATATGACAACAGAGTTTAAAACTTCCTCTTACGCATTGCATTGGTTGGAGGAAGTAGTTAGTTAAATACCTGCAAAGTAAATTTTCAGAGTTTCGCACTACTGACTCCAAAGATTTTTAGCTCTACATTTTAGCTCTAAAATCTAGTACAGGTTTGAGTAAATGGAAGTTTGGTGCTGGATATATCGACTCAGCCAACATAACCAGTGCTGGGAGTTTTGATTCTTTTTATTTCACCAGTCCATTTAAAAGCTGAAGATCTACAAGCTAACTATAAGCTAGATTAACTTAGTATGAACATCCCAAAGTCCTCTGATGCCACATTTGTTTCTGGAGGTTGGAGCGTTTTCTAACAGTTGTGCTTTTTGCTGTTGTCTTGTTTTGGTTTTTAACTTGTCCCAAGACAAGGTATCGTGGCACCTGGCTTGACAGAAGATGACTTGTGGAGAGCAAAATATATCTATGATTCAGCCTTTCACCCAGACACTGGTGAAAAGATGGTCTTGATCGGCCGAATGTCAGCTCAGGTGCCCATGAACATGACTATCACAGGTTGTATGATGACCTTTTATAGGTAAGTGATGGCAGTGTAACTCATAAAACATTTGCCTACAGATTAGATAAGTGAAAAATCAATGTTATTGTCAAAAGAGCATTTTAGAAGATTTATAATAAATATTTTTAAATGTAAAATTTTGCTTTCTTTTCTGTCTCTGCATTCCCTTACACCAATTAATGGCTTCCTCTAGAAGTAGTTGTTAGATAAGCCCTTAGCCCCTCTCCTGCACCATCCCGCTTTTTCTCATACTGGGAAAGTTGAATGTTCCAAAATCCCATCCTTGTAGGAGAGTTGTGTGGAGGACAAAGACGAGGAGACATCTGGGAATTTCTAATCTTAGAGATCTGGCATGTAGGATGTTCTGTCTGCCAAGTGAGTACTCAATATACTTCAATCCGTCAGTTGTGGAGTTACTCTGGCTCCCGTTTGATCCTTCCATTTCCTCAATAGTTCTTGAGTCAGCAGTACAATGAAGTCCACAGCAGAAGCCAGTATCATCTGTTCGTAGACTCAATGTTAGAAATCTTTTTGTGACACAATGCTTTGTTAGCATGAACTGGTGGGAGGGTCAGAGGAAATAACAATAGCGGTTTTGATGCTGAGATTTCACAAATTCTTGACTCACACTCCAGAAAGGCAGAGCCATTTTGAACAGTGCATATACATGCATGTGTTTAAAAAACAGTCGAGAATATGAATAAAACTATCAGTAGAGCTGCCTGTTCACAAGCACAGCTTCCTGTTAACTGGTAATTCTTTTATGCATGTTCTGTTATTATCTATAATATGTACAGCAGCTACAAACCTTTTCTTTGCATTATTGGTAGAGTCACTTAGATTTGAAATGAGGTCATTTGTTAGCCTGGAAGACATTGTTTTCTGTGGGCCAAACCCTCAGCAGCATGAACAGGATTGTATAGAAGTCCTTGGGTGATGCAGTGTAGCCTCCGTCTTACTGCACATGACTGTGTGCTGGTTATTGCTGGCCACTGGAAGAAGCAAATCCCTCGTCGTACCTGTGAGGGCTCTTGGGCATGCAGGAAGGCAATGTGACTCATGCCTGAGCTTTATAGCAGGCCTAATTTAAAGAAATAACATATCTTCCCTTTTCAGAACCAAAGCCTCATGACAGACACACATCTTCTAATCTAGCATCTCCTCTTTGCTTTCCTGCCTGTTACAAAACAATTGGTAAAACTGCTGCTTCTTGTTTAGCACTCTTCATTTCCCTGTCAGCCCTCCAATGAGAACCACATTCCTGTTGCCATTACTGCCTGTGTTATTAAATAATTTAATTAATTATAAGCTTTAAAGTCCTATGAAAAGTTATTTGAATGGTCAGGAAATAGTTTTCCATAGCAACTCTTATTTTTGGTGGTCTGAGTGAAATTCTGGTGGAGCAGAATCTTCAGTGGTTTCTCCACGGGGGGCAGAGTATGCGGTGTGAGTACACGAAGAAAGGTTTCCCCTGGCATAGTGTCCTAGCCTCCAACTATTTGTGGACCAAGAAATGTGTTTTATTTAATGTGTTTTATTTAATGGCCCTTGGTGGATTTTCGTAAGCTTGTCCTGTTGTTTAGGTATGCTACTAGTTTGAGAGCCAAGGCATTCATCCCTCCACAAGACAGCCCTGTACTTTGTGAAACAAATTGACTGTCAGTTTTGTTACATATCAGCATAACCATTTGTAAAGCGATTGTATCTGCAGTTTAGCTTGGTAAATTCTGCAACTTGTACAGAATATATTTTTTTCAATCCCCCTGACTCATGCTCACAAGTTAGCGCCTTTTTGTCCTAAGGCATCTGCATACTGGCACTGACATAATTTATGAGGATTTCTTGGAGCTCTTTTTTTATTTTTAAATGACTGGTCATCTGGTTCATGCTGTACTGAAACAGATTAATTTCTGTGCGGTACCTGTACTTCTTAAACGTGCAGTTATTTTCATGAAAATAACTTTTCATTTTGGAGTTAAGTATCTTTTTATCTGGTTCTACATGCGACTGAAAGTTTTAATGTCACAAGGATTTGTTAAAACAATGACATCATATTAGCTTTTTGACGACTGAGAAGATAAACCCTGTATCCTAAAATCCACCTCTCAGTGACTTATGGAGCTTCTAAAGAGAAATAATAGACTGTAAAGGAATAATAACCCTGTAGAAGTATTCTAGAAATTAGAGAGTTTCATATTTCTCTGTGTGGTTTTTTGTAGGTGTTTGCTATAGTGCTTTTGGTACTATAACAAATCTTTGTCCCAAGTGAGCCTTGCTATTCAATTACAGTGCTTTTAAATCCTGTTCTTATAAGTAGCTTGTACTTTTTCGTTATTAAGACAGTATCTCCTTGACTGTACGGTTTCATTCACATAAACAAGAACCTCTCTGCATGATTACTGCTTGCACTGTCTTTCCGTGCTTTGCCATCATTTCTCTGTGCTGTTTTTAATAATAGTGATTGTTTCTCTTTTCAAGAACGACACCAGCAGTGGTGTTCTGGCAGTGGATTAACCAGTCCTTCAATGCTATAGTAAATTACACGAACAGGAGCGGTGATGCCCCAATTACTGTCAGGTCAGACATTGAACCAGTTAATTCTGATGTTTTTATAAATTGTTCTCTGATGTACTGCAACATGGTTGGGCTTTAAAGGTTGAGGTGGTAAGGGGTAAGTTTTTTCGTCTATACTTATTATTAATTTGATATGTGCACACAAGAAGTCTGAGAATGATGTGGGCAAGAACTCCCATTTCTGCCATTAAAGATGAGCCTAAGCACCCTGTTCATAGCACTTAACAGCGCAGGATTTAATAGGAGTCTGTGTTGCATTGCTCAGTCAACCATTTGAAAGTGCTCATCAGTTTGGGCATGGGCAGCAGCCTAGGACATTGGGCACTGACAAGGACTGTCGTGCTTTAACCTAGCAGCTGGCAACTAAGCCCTGGACAGCCGCTTACTCACCCCTCTCCTTGCCCCGCAGTGGGATGCGGAGGAGAAACAGGCAAAAGGTAAAACTGATGGGTTGAGATAAAGACAGGTTCATAAGACAACAAAGGAAATACTAATAATTATAATAATGAATACGCAAAACAAACTATATACAGTACAGTCTTCTCACCGCCTGATGATCAATTTCCAGCCAGTACCCCAGCAGTGATCATGGAACCCGGAACTCACGGATTTCACAAATTTCACAAGATTCCCAAAAAAGACCAAACTCTCAGAAAAGTTTGAACTCACAGAAAAGAGAAAGAACTCCCTGCCCCCCCCGGCCAACCCCCCTTTGTATACTGAGCATGATGTCTATGGTATGGAATATTTCCGTTAGCCATCTTGGGCTGGCTGCCTGGCTGTGCTCCCTCCCAGCTCCTGCACAGGTACTCGCTCATTAGCTGAGTGTGGGAGACTGGAAGAAGTCCATGATTTCTTCGCAACAACTGAAAACATCAGTGTTATTGACATTCTTCAGGTAGTAAACCCAAAACACAGCAGCTACTGGGAGGAAAATTAACTCTATCCCAGCCAAAACCAGGACAGTGTTGTACCAGGATATTTCTAAGTTGCAATTTTGTGTGGACCTTCAGGTGTCCCTGTGCCACCTTCTCAGCGCCCTGCAGTGTAGGACCCACCACACTGCGTGCTTATTTACAAAAAGAGGACCCTTCAAGGAACTGGTCTGCACAGTACTTGTTTCTACTTGAAGGCAAAGAGAGAGACTAAATAGATGCAGAAAGCTAGAAATCATGAATAGGGGACTGGAATTGCGGTGCTTAGCTTCCTGGTTTTGGGGCTGACTTACTTCTAGGGGTCTGGGAGAAGGCAGTGGACTCAAGGATATACAGACACCTCCTAGCTGGGAAGTAACTAAAGTATGTTTTAGGGCAGATTGGGTTGGATTTGGGTGTTAGCAGTATAGCCAGTCTGCATGTATGGGTTTCGGTACAGTTGACTGTAATTACTATTGTAGACATAGCCTGATTTTATTAGTTTAAGCAATTAGGAAATTAAATACAGAACTAAATCCTTCAAGGTGTTCATTCAGACACCTGAGAAAATGCTGAACAGATAGCAATGCAAAACCAGCAGAACATGATTCAATGTTAAGATGTTGCTTGCATGTGATTTTTACTGCTAGTGAAAGAAAAGTGTGTAATTTGGTGTCCCATTTGAATCTTCCATCCACATCTTACTGCAGTATCACAGAAAGGTCTACTTCTTGACTTTGAGGGGGGTGTAACTACATGTGTAAGATGTAATTAGTTTTAAAAGTGGCATAAATATAGTTGTGCATGTGCAAACATTTTTATTTTTGTTTTAGTCAGCTGGGAACAGCCTATGTTTCTGCTACCACGGGTGCTGTCGCAACAGCTTTAGGGCTTAATGCACTAACAAAGGTATTGCTGATATTTTTGTCCATTCTTAACTAAAATGTGGTGTTCTGTGAGATGCTAACGGCTCATTTCTCCTCCTGTGTATCTGTGTCATGTTGTGCACAGCTCCCACTATGGAGTTGTAATGGCCTTTGGCAGCTCCCTTTGTTAGATCCCAAACTTATTTTTGCCCCATGTAGATGGTTTTACATGTATTTCAGACAGCCTGTCCTCCTTATATGTATATCAAAGTCTTGTGTTTTGTTCATACAAACTATATCTAGTAAGGTGCCTTTTTTTCAGTTTCTTTTTAGATGTAAAAGTATCTAAAAGCATTTGAAAGTTAGTTGGAGCAGATACGTAATTACAACAATGTGGATTCATTATTCCGTAAACTGTATAAATGTGTTTTTAAGATGCAGTATCACTTCTGCAAACGTGGATACCTACTCTAGACTGTCTGAAGAACTTGTGAGGAGGTGCCACTTTTAAATGCAGAAAACTCACATTCTTTAAACAAGTGCACAACACAATCAAGGATAAAAGGTCCTTTACAACAAAAAAAAAAAAAGAACAACACACCAGCAGAAATCTATTTTGTATCCCTCTGCTTATGCTTTGATGTACTGGGAGTGACATAGCATTGATAAAATATTGGAGAGACTATTGTGAGCAGAGTAATTCGGATTATACAAGACATTCACTAGATGAATAGCCTCCGTTCAGTGCCTTTAGATGCAAAGCAGCCGGTAAGGATGTTGCTGGCTGTGACCTTGCCAGCAGAGACAGTAAAGTCGAGGTCTGTTAGTGTTGCTGTTGGGCTGACAGGCATGCTCGGAAGCTGCCACTTCTCTGCAGTGATGCTACTAAGTGAAGATTGCTTTTGCCAGTCTCCTGCCACTGCTTAGTCTGAGAGAAGTATTTATGACTTACGCCGTGTTTGTTTGTTGCTTTACCACTGCCCCACCACTGAGTTTTCACTGAATTTTAATATAAAGGAAATAAGTCTGGTCTATCATTAACACGTGAAGCATTTTAATGTGACCTTTGGGAAAGAAAATGATTATATAATTATTTTTATTTTCTTTTTTTTTTCTTTTTTTTTTTCTCTGTGTTTTACAGCATGTCTCACCTCTTATAGGACGGTTTGTTCCTTTTGCTGCTGTTGCTGCTGCTAACTGCATTAATATTCCACTAATGAGACAAAGGTAGGAAGATCAAAGATCACTCATTCTGGAAGAAAGGATGTTACTGAGTTTTTAGAGCTGCAAGTTACTAAATAAAACACATTATGTATCTTTAGCTTGTTTCAGAACCTTGCCAAAATCTCATGCGTGATCTTGTTTTGATTGATTGTGACAGGTATGAATAGAACATCCACATTCTCTTCAGATAAATATCCATAGAGTTCTTCAGTCTGAGATCTCAGAATCCAAGTACTGGTCCTTCAAAACTTGATCACGTGCACCCTTAAATACAAACTCCACTTTGGAAAAATAACAGTCATTTCAAAAATGGTGCTTCGAATCCCACGTGCAGAAGTTAGTCATAGAAGTCAGGCTCTACAGTTCTGTTTAATCATCTGAGGTTACAAAAATGCACACTTTCTCGGAAACAAAATTTCATACATATTCCAATTTGAGTAGAACTAAGAATAGAAGTGGGGAAAAACAAGTTAAAGCACCTTCTTACAAACACAAGGTTACGGGCAGAAAAGGGAATATTTAAAGTTTGTATTTGTAAGTAAATTCAATCCATGGTAGTATTTTATCTCTTATAATAGATGAGGAGAAGAATAAAGGCAGTCCTCAGTGTGCCTGCCCTTCTGTCTGCTTCTCCCTCCCCTAGAAGTTCTCCCCAGGGTATGAGTTTAACACCTAACCCTGCACTTGAGCAAAAGATCTAACAGCGAATAAAACAGTTACAGAAATGTAGTTTGGTTTGTGCATCCTTTTATACTTTCAAATATGTTCTTAGTGGTTGAAATGAAAACTCAGACTAGAATGCCAGAGGGGAATTTTCACAAAGACTTCTGTTTTAGTTCTGTGAAACTCATCTTCCTGCATCTCCTGTATTGTCTGTGAGAAAGGAAACTACTTCCAGAGCAGTCCAGAGAATTCCATTTTTCTGAGTTGCTTTTTGAAGGATCCTCTCCCTTCTGTGGACTACAGAAATAACATGTCTTCTTTCTTCTCCCTTGGAATGCATGGGACCAGGCTCAAGCAGCAGACTGCTGTTACAAATATTCAGTTGTTTACTTTTCAGCATATTTTTCCCCAGATCTGTCTCTGCCTTTTGAAATTTTTGAGCCAAGGAGTGTTACAGACAGGCTACCTTGGAAAATAAAAAACATAATTCTTATAATTTTAGGGGGACAAAGATAAGGTGAGAAAAAAGGTGAATAAATGCATGTTAGTCACTGCTTTATTTTTACCGTTTATTCAACAGAGAACTGAAGTTTGGAATCCCCATCACAGATGAGAATGGAAACAGACTGGGGGAATCCACAAAAGCAGCTCAGCAGGCGATTACGCAGGTGGTTATATCAAGGATTCTTATGGCTGCTCCTGGCATGGGTAAGAATAACTGCAGTCACGTGCAGCTCCTGATTATCAGTTCCTAGTGTGAGAGAGAGCTTAAATTCTGTATAAGTGATTTTTCTCAGAGGTCAAATTATCTTATGCAGGCAGTATTTACATTTCTGTTAAGAAGTTCCACAAAGAAATGCACATTTCTTCCTGTGAAAACATCCACAGTGTGTCACACTGAAGTGCAGGAGAAAAGCTGTTGGGGTGCTTTTGCAGAAAAGATGCAGATAGCAGAGGAGTGGTAGCAAATTCTGCTTGAGTGGAATTAGTTTAGTGAAGAGTACGTGCTTTGACCAGTGGCAAGTTACTGAGCTCAGGTTTAGTTACATTTGAAATTCGAAGTCTTGCTTATTGGGAGAATCTTCCTCCGTATATACCAATCCAGTATCTTGACTTGGCAATGTGAAATGAAAGCTCAGTTAATGGCAAAAGGCTGTGAAAATTGTATTATTGTATTAGTTCATCTTAACAGAAAATGAAAGCAAAGTGCCTTTTTCTCCAAGGTTAATGTTGGGGTTTTTTTCCTCATTTGCAGCGATTCCTCCCTTCATAATGAATACATTGGAAAAGAGAGCATTTTTAAAGGTTAGTCTTAGATAATCTGTGTATGTGTATTTTGTATTCTAAGTTAATATTTTCATGAATTTAAAATACTTTCAGAGTCTTCATATTTGCGTCCCAAACACTCTGGGAGGACATCACTGTAGCGCTTGCTTTACAGCTGTCGCTTTCTTTATGCCTTTCTTAGACAGAGATAACGTGGTACTTTTTGTCACAGTGCAAAATAACATTAAGAAAATACGAACATTTTTGTTATTTTTATAGTTGTTCTTAACATGCAGAGTTCCTCCTAGCAAATAAGCCTTCCTTGTACTGAGACTTAGAATACAGTTTATTAGGAAAATGTAGAAAAATTTAATAATGCTTTTTTCTCAAGATAGCAATAAGGAGGCTTTGCTTAGCTGCTGTAGTAGCAGTTTGACTTTGAAAACAACAATGGTAAAAATATCTTGAAAATGATCCTTTAAAATTTACTGGATGAGCAAGTGCAGAGTAGGTGTGGAATGGGCAGGCTTCTTTAAAGATTACTTATCCTATATTCTGTTTATGCTAATGTGGTGTGAAGTCGAACACCCGGTGGTAGTAAATATATAAACTAAATCAGAAATTATGCACTCTATGTGCATGAGAGGGTAAAGAACAATAATGAAATTAAGTATAGGGTTGTCTTAACACAAGAGGAATAATATTCAGATGAGGAACTCTGTAACTTTACCAGTAAAGGGAGTTTCTTCTTCACCAGCTGATGCCACTGATTTACTTACTGCATAGCTCCAGGCAGTCTCTGCCTGTGAAACCTACCCAGCAAGCTGGGAACAGTAGCCTGAGAGAATCTGTCTCCTTCCTTTTAGGAAAAGAAAACATGGTCTGAGTCTCCAGACTCTCCCTTGGAGAAGTGGTTTGGGTGGGGACTGGGAGAACAAGCAGGGGAAGTTGCCTGATTTTGTTTGTCTAAGATAAAGCTTTCTAAAATATTTAAATTCTGTTTCTTGTTTTTTCTGCCCTTCATTTTTCTTGTGCAGAGTTAGAATACCCAGTTACATACACCATTTGAAAGCGCTTCTGTATATATAAATGTGGCACTGGAAAGAGGTCCCAAGTGTCTTCTAATTTTAAAAACTTTTTTTCCTGAAGTGCTTTACTTCCCTGCCCTGTTGTTAACAGAAAACACTGTTGCTCGGAATGTAATAAGGGGAAATGTGGCATTTGAGTTTGAGAGTGAAAGTCAGTGTGTGCTGCTTGTATCTCCCGAAAGAAGCGAGACTGCAGTGCATCCAAATACACCATTTGTCTGCAGCGTAAAGAGCCCTACACTGATTTGGCTAGTTCTTAATTGCTGGTTTCTGTTGACCCATACCCTGTTTGCAGAGTAGCTTTAATCAGCTTGTGATACTGTTATGTTCTTGAGGATGTATTACCCAGAACATTAACCTTTGTTTAAAAAAGAAAAATCATAAATTTAGAGCAAAGATTGTTTTATCTGTATCTGACGTGGGGAAAATGTCACAAGTGCTATCAACTCAACTGGCAAATACATGACATTTGTGAAAAAGTTGCGGCAATCCTCAGGGTTTGGAGACAAATATCTGTTGTTTTTGTGTGGTATAATCAATATAAGGGTGTTGTGAATTTTTCAGATCAGCAAAAATGAGCGATTTCTTCAGTGACTACTCAGTGGTCTTTGGTACCATCATGACCGTTTATGCTCACCTGTTCCTCCCCCTCAGCCTCAAAGACTGTGAGTTCAGGTGAAACACTGCTCTGCAGGTAGTCAGTGGTAACACGTCGTAGAGATTAGTATTAAAACCATTAAGGAATGAGCTGCATTTTTAACAAGCAGCTTCTGCATGTTCTCTTGAGGTTTCAGAAGCACCATCCCATTTGCGGTACTCCAACACCATCCACACAATGCTTTACTAACTCATTTTCCTTAGCCTTTGCTTTGCACACCATTACTCTTGAAAATAATTCTTGTATGCTTGCCAGAGCTTACTAAGCAACACACGAGTCCAGAAAATAGTCAAATGGTTGTGGAATAATGAAGAAAGTAGAATGATGTTCTGCAGTAAGACAGAGAGAAAGAAATGCTTCTGGAATGCTGGTCTCAGTGATAGCAGGCTATCATCCTATGATATTTGCAATAAGATGTAGGTTATATAGCACTATTCACCCCCCATATTCTGACATTGTTTTGTACAAGTACGTTTTGATGGTAACATTAGCATGAATTAACAATACTCCCAGCAGTTATTGCTAGAAAATGACTCAAGAATATTTTTAGAACACAAGCACATACTGCTTCAAAAAGAATCTAATTATTTCTTGACTTGAAAAAAATATTTTTTCATATAAATGTGCTTTTGCTAAAGGCTTCAGCAGTGGCTTTGGCTGCCCTTTATGTGATGATGCAGCGTAGTAGTTCTTGATTAGGCTGTCTAATGTCTATGTTCATTATCCGTACTGACATACACTTCACTAGCTCTGTGCGGAACCAAGTTATCTGCTGCAGCAGGAGGATCCATAAACAGTCTTGCCCTGAGGCCCAGCCTTTATAGATCTGTTTTAGTTACAGGTAACCCTTCTCCTAAAGAAAGATACTGTTTTTTCCATAGCAACTTCTGAAAATTCCAATCAACACTGAAGTTTTAATTGATTTTGCTACTCTTGCAGCTTCAGCTACTGTTTCTCTCCTGTTCTGCATACAGTATTAGCATTCAAGTTGATTCCAGAAATTTCCTCATATATCCTTAAAACAAGCTACTTGGGGTTTCTTAGTCTGCAACTAAAATAATACGTATTCAAAACTAGAACAGAGAGCCTTTTTTTTTTAAGCATCATTCTTGAATGTCTGATGCCTAAGAGTCCTCCATGCATTCCTAATTTAACTGTCATTTCATTTATTCATTTTTTTGAAACAAGGCATAGCTCGCCTGGAAAAGCTGGTGGATTTTGAGATCCAACAATGAAAGGAAGCAGCTAGAAAAAGAGCTGATTCTCATTATGGCTTTTGTTTGCTTAATGATCATTTCTCCATTTTCTCTGTTTGCACTAAACCACTAAAGATGCCATAAAGACATCTGGAAATTAAATCCTAATTCATCAGGAACTGCCGCCTTCTGGGGTTAAATGATAGCTCTCTAACACAGTAAATTCTTCTGCTGTCTTGTACCTTCTCCATTTTATCTCTTTGGAGGGATATAAGGCCTGCATTTCAGTTTTGCTTTATTGTTTTACATTGTTCCCTGGGCAACTCCCAATTCTTAATATTGATCTCCTAGTGTCAGTTTTACCTCGCCATCTTTCTTCATTAGTGCAGCCTGGTAACATTCTTGAAAAAGAAAGGCTGTAACTCAGATCAAGTACCTTGGCAAAAAATGTTCCACCATATGAAGCAGATGTTGTTTGTATTGTCTGTACTAGTAGACACCTCTCTCTCTCAGATTAATGACCAGCTCTGATAAAGGCATGAAATCATCTATCACTCTTATGACACCCGCCAACAGTCTTCTCAGTTATAAAATCATATTTGGGGCTTTTCTGTTATATATCATCTCAGGTCCCATGCTCACACTGCAATGCATAGCAGCCCTCTCCCTTAATTCTCCTCAGAGACTGAAGTCGCCTGCAGTAGAGTTTGGTTTGTGTTCCCAAATACATGTAATATTTACCAGTGCCCCAGTGCTACAGCCCTTCCATTGTCGGCCACGCCACCTCTTGTCATGAACTCTCCCAATGCACAACATGTAAAGCATTTGGAGTGAACTGATCTCAGCTGAGAGTCAAATGTTAAGTTGTGTTTACTGGAATGCCAGAACAGCAGAGCACTGCTGCATTCACTCTTTATCCTTCTTGCTATCGCTGTCTTTTTTCCGTTTGTTATCTATTGTTGCAGGTTATTGCTGAATTGCAGAGTTCTTCCTGCACTCATTTCTGGATTACAGCTTGACTCCAGGAAAAGAAAAAAAAAAAAAAAAAGAAAAAAGAAGCAATCTTCTACATCATTTCTTCACCCTCAGGCTCTGGAGAAAGTTTAATCCACACAGGCTTGTTGTCCATGTCTCTTGCACTGCTCTGACCTTCCTTAGCACTAGGCTTTGTCCAGCCGAGCTTTCTGAATTTCTTTGTTCTATTTCTACTCCCAAATAGTGCCCATCTTTTGTTCACCAGTATCCCCTCTAACTTCTACATCTTGAAAAATGCTTCTTGCAGGAAAAAAACATCATCTTTGTTGCAAACATCATCCACGTGACATGTGATTTTTAACTCATTAACTGTTTTGGTTTAAAATCAGCTTCCCGTTATCATAGCAGTTGTGTATGTCCTGCTTACTGGAGACAATGATTTTACTGTAGCAGCAAAAGGCCATTGCAGCACTGTCATTTAAACAGGCCTGGTTTTACTTCATTCATAATTAATTTCAACTAAAATTCTAACATGGGAGGGAGAGGATTCCTAAATCATTTAAAGGCCTACAAGAACACTATCGTATTTCTTGGCATATGTTCAAGTTCTGCAAGATTTACAGTAAAGAGGAATATGCTAAAAATGCATCCATAGATTATACGATTCGTTCTCAGCCTTGTTTCCCCAATTCTTCTAACCTTTTTTCCTTTTAATGAAAGGTGAACTCTTGCAGAACTGGAGCATACCAGACTGCTACAGCAGCAAGTTCCTACACATCCGAGCGAATCATAAGACAGAAGAAAGGGCTAAGAGAGGCAGACTTACATTTTTCCTTGACACCTCCCTTATTTATGGTTGGTGGCTGCTGTAGCTGTTGCTCACAAAGTAGATCTCCTGTTTTAAGTTAAAACCATTTGATGCCGGTGAAGAGACAGGAGCTGTAACCAGACCTAGCTCTTCTTAGGGATGCCTGGGCAAAATTCACTGTGCCCTTAGGAGGTGTGGCAGCACCGCTCCCAACTTCAGCTGCGTTGCTAGTTGCTGTGGGCTCACGTGACTCAAAGAAATGGCCCATGTACTCAGGATCAGGCTGTAAGTAAAACAATCAACCACCTACTGCAGCTTCTAAGGGACACTTACTCAGGGTAGCAGTCTACATTGATATCACTGGGAATTTTCTTGATTTTCAAAGGGATTGGGCTCTCAAATTGGAGCTCAGCTTTAAGATATGCTGGTAATTGTTTTGCCCTCATCATGTCGAAGAGTCTTTTAGATACAATCTGTCTCTTACAATACAAGAATTCCAGGAAGGTGGGAAGCAGGAGAGAAAAGATACCATACTCACTGTGTGCGGTTTATTTTTAACAGAGATTTCCTTGGATGAGTGCTCCCATTCAAGTTGGATTAGTTGGATTCTGGTAAGTGATTTCTCTGGGTTGTGTCTGCTATTTTAAGAGGTACTTGTAGGTTTTTTGGAGGAAGTAGCAATACTTGTACTTTGTTTAAAGAAAAAAAGTTGAGAGAGTTGATGAGGCTACAGCAGTTACTTCACTTCCATATCTGTAACTGATTATACCATATTAAAGTAAAGCCGTTAGCAATGAAGAAGCTGCCAAGAAAAGCAGAAGGAGGGAGAAAGAAAGGGAGTGGCAAAAAACAGCATGCAGCAGCTTGATTAGAAAAGATGCTTTGGCTGCTGCCACCATCAACAATAACTGGAATCTAATCCTGTAGGTTGATGAATTCTTGAAACATTTGATTAATGGAGAGGTTTGCTCTTGTCTAGCATTTTATATTGTCAGGTACACCAATGTAAAACACTGAAAGGGCATTAAATGATAATTTTATATACATTTGTAAGCATGGTATGGATGCATTTAGTACTACATAGTAGGTAAATTATTTCATAAGGTATAATGCAGTGAGAAATAAAGGTTACATAGCACACTTCACAGAACTTTACCTCACTGTATATAAAAAAAAAGCTTTCTGCCTAGAAGGCCATGCCTAAGGGTTTTGAGTTCTCTTTTAGAACCCTAAATATTGTAAACCCATTTTTGTCTCCTCTAGTCTTGTGTTTGCAACACCCCTGTGTTGTGCACTGTTTCCTCAAAAAAGGTACGTATCCTGTTACATTATTCTTAATGTTACACCCCCACATGCATGCAAGGTACTGCAGAAAGACAGAAATGAGTGGTCATTGCCCCCTAGAGCATACAGTCATAATTCCCATATAACAAGTGTGATAAACATGAGAATATTCAGAAAAGTAATAACTATGTTACTTATCAGTAATATACAATAGTTGAATTTGGCACGTTTGTTCACAAACTCCTAGCAGCTTGAGATGCAGCTACATAGGGGTAGTGAATGAGAAGTTTGGGCGAGTAGTTTAACTATGCTATTTCAAGCTGAGAAGGTTGAGGTTGATAATACAGAATTAGGAATTACTGGGATGATACATAAAAGAGGCTAATGTGGTCCAAACAATATATTCATGTCCAGTAAGGTTATGGCTTCATTAAATACAATCAAAGCTCATTTCAGCTGGAAGCTCCTCTGGTTATACAGAACAGCACTTGACTAGATGTGCATATTTGTAATTTGATTTTTTCCAGAAAGAATTTTTTATCAATACACAAATTCAGTACTGAAAACTGTCTTAGAAACAATATTCCTTGTAGCCAAAATCATAATGAAACCTGGATGGGTTACCTACACATAAAGTTAGCTCAGTTTGCAGTGTGTTTTATGCACAGGATCTTAAATTCAGCTAAGCTGTCCCTTTCATATTATTAGTGGTTGTCTAAACTTGACAAAGCTGCCAATTGTACTTAAACAATGCAAGCTGGAGCTGAATCTGTTAAAATATTGAGCAACTGAAGCTTTTGACTTCCAGAAAACAATGCCTAACTCTCATCCAACGTGACTGACTGAATACAACAAAGCAGGGAAATAGATGGTGTCAGACTGCCTGGCACAGAATAGAGAACTGTGGTAACAAAGTGTCACCAGGCTACCTAGAGGTGACTGGACAAAGTAGCATCGTCTTGATTTTAACCAAGGCGCTCCATTTCAGAGGAAGGCGAGACCTTAAACTGTACTGAAGAAAGCGCAGCTGTTCGCAGGACCTGGCAGCTTAATTCATGTTACTTTGAGATGACTCTTATAAAAATAAACCTTTTATTCAACTGAATAAAATCAGGCAGTAAGGTAAATAGGCAAATACATTATATTTAATAAAAACACCTTGAAGGTAAGTTGCTATTGCCAGCAACAGCCTCAAGCAATGGGTAGATTCCTACCCTCATGGTAGTAGCAACAGCCATTTCTTGACTCTGTAGACTATCTTATTGCCTTTTAAGCAGGAATTCATTTGCCACTGGTCTGAGGATGATTTCCTTCATAAGGAGTTAAAAAAAAATCTCAAAACTCTTTTCACAGTCCAGGAAGTTTAACCAGATGCATCATCCTTCTTATTTTACATTCAAGTGCTTGCTATGTATAACCACTTTATTGTTTCTTTTGCTTAGTTCTATGTCTGTAACACGCTTGGAGCCAGAATTGCAAGCCAAGATCCAAGAGAACAGCCCTGAACTAGAACGTGTATACTTTAATAAAGGATTATAATTCAAGGAAGGGAAAATATCTTTCACAGAGGATCTTGTGAACTTATTTTTGAATTATGTGCCAACATAGTTGAAAATGAAAACAAAAGGACAAGTTAAAAGTGAGTTAAACAACTTTGATCATCCACATTGTTTTATATTTAAAGACTTTCCTTGTTGTAGTGTTTAAATTTCAGAAGGTCATTTTGTCCACTTTGGTATCAATTAAAAGTTTAACCATACATACCCAAAAATGTTTACATAAGCTCTCAAGCAGCTACAATAACAATAAACAAGCACATAAAGAAAAACAAATGCTATCATATTGGATTTGCCACCTGTTCCAGTAATAGTGGGGCAGGGATCTCTCTGTGAAAAGTCATAGAGCAACTGAACGAAGTTGCCACCCTCTGGCAGCAACAGGCCGGGTAGCTGAACGTGACAGAAAGTTGTGCAGGAAGGGCTTTTTACCAGGAGGTTGGTTAGGTTGTAGGTTTTCCCTGTTGGCACAGAAGCGTTTCTTTACAGCAGATGTTGGAGGAGCCTGGAGCTTCTGCACCGTGTGGTACTGTTCAGCAATACAAGCTGCTTTCTTCCGCAAGTCTAGTTTTACCAGCATCATGTTGTTCTGCAGTTCTGCCAGTGTTTGGTCCTGAGAAAGGGAAGGTGGTATTTTTGGAGATGCAACAAGTTGCTTAACTCCCTGGCTACTAGGAACTGAAGAAGATAAAGAGCTTTTGTCAAAACTCACTAGCTGGGATGCTAAATAAGGCCATGCATAAAAAGCTTCTGGTGTCAACAGTGTAGCAGTTCAATAACAAAACAGGAACAGTAAGGCTAGGAAAAAGCTGAATCCATCCTGCTGCACACACACTGTGATAGCAACTGTGATGGAGTGAAGGGGATAGGGAAGTGAGAACTCTGAATTCTCCTACTTCAAGTGCAGGCTGTCAGTTAACTGAACAGGAACAGTTTGGGTCTCCTTTGGAGAGTTTGATATGCAGTCTGACTCAGCCATTGGAAAAAATAGCAATATAGCTGCCTTAATGTAACAGACAATATGCATCTAGAGAATGTCATTTTTATTTGCAGCTGCAAGAACCTAGGTTATTCTGCTGAGCATGGCAAAGCGCACAGACTAAAACCCCTGTGCAACCTGCAACAAAGACACATTACCTGTCTAGCCAGAATGTCATCACACGTGCAGAGGATTTCTCGAAGTTTCCCTGCACTCGTACTGTGGCAGCACGCCCTCTCTGCAGACTGGAGAGACTCGCCAAGTTTTTGTAACTCTGAACGCAGCAATCTGACATTCTACAGGAGAGAGATTGAATACAACATCTAGCTTTGACATTGCTCTGCAAACAAAGCCACTCCAGGGTAATGCAGACATACAGTACTGAGGGAGGATCCCCTCAGTGAGGTACACTGGGATCACAGATACCAACACCTTCTGCATCTCTACTAAGGGTTTGTTTTCAACACACCCATTTCAACTTCAACCATTTGTTTAAAAACCTGGAGACAGCAGCTCCAAATACTGTTTAAATTGGCAACCGCTTTGTCCTGCAAATGTTCCTTTCTGTAACACAGAGATGAAGTTACCTTCTGTCCGTCCTCCAGCTTTCTGTCTACATCCACAGTAATGGGTTTGGCAGAGGGAGGTGGCTCCAGTAATTTCTGGTACTTGCGCAACTCTAGGAACAGACAAGAAGTCATGAGCAACAGCACATTCATAAGCTTTCAGTTTTTCTCAAGTCAGAACTTCCCTAGAGACAAGCTGCCACAGGCAAGCTGAGAAAAGCTGTGAGTTTGTGCAGACGTGCACAAGCATTCCAGGCTTCTCCCTTGCAGTTACACAAAGGGACTTTAGGATTTGAACAGCGAGATGATCCTGCCCTAAAGTCCATTTTCATGTGAAAATGAAGCCCCATCCATCCAGCACATTATTCCTATCATCTACCATTGAGAATAGTGTTTTCAGGATGTCTGAACCCAGTGTACCCTACTGAAGAGAACTATCACTAACCCTCCGCAAGGATTGCTCAGCCATAGTTCAGAGCCAGTGCTGCCTCACCTGCTGTTGTGGTTTTTAACTCCAGTTGACATTGCTCCAGACTGGCTTTAGTATCTGCCAGCTCCTGTTGCAGAGCGCTTGAGGTAGCCACTCGCTTTGATCGACGCAAGCCTTGCCCCGAGTCCTTTTGCTTCGTATCCAGGCTCTCCAATTTTTGTTTTGCCTCCTGCAGAGCAACTTGGAGCTCCTCAATCTTTTCATCACGCTCCTTAAAAAGCAAGTTTGTTCAAATATTCAACAAGATTTTCTTAACACAGCTTTTCTGAAGCTTTCAATGTCTTTCTTCCAGGAGACTCTCAATCACACACTTAACACGTTGGACCCAACCTTTAATGTCCCTTAACTGAAAACAGTGAACCCATTTCCTGACACCCTAAACCACTTTTTTCCCAGCCTCTAAAGACAAGGGACTTTTTGAGAGTTGGCATCTTCAGAGAGGTCTGCAGCAAGTCCCAGAGGCCACTCAAATGCCGTAGCATGAAAAATACACAGGCCCATAGCCATCATCATGACTAAGATTAAGAAGAGAAATTCACAGAACTTGTGTTAATCTGAAGAGTGCAAAGCAAGCCACTAGCAAAAAGAGTAAAAGGGGAGAGAATCACCTTGAACAAACAGAACAGTCAGAATGGTCGCACATTAGCTTCCAGATTTAGGGCTGAAAATCAGAAAGCTAGTGAACTACGTAAAGCAGGAGACAAGAAGCAAAAATTGTGGATCAAGCTATCAAATAGTTGCACAAAAAATACCACAAAAAGCAAAATTTTTCCCCTCAGTTTGCGTAAGTCACCTTCCTGGACTCAAGTACCCCGAGTCCCCTCCCAGCCCACTGCCACTATCCTGATGTCATTCCATTGCCCTGAACAAACCTGGATCTCCTCCTGGTAATAGTCGGTTAGCGACTCCTTCAGGTTATTCAGTTTATCCTCATACAGTTCCTCCAGGAGCTCCTTTTGAGCATCCACATGTTGGCTACAAAGACAGCAAACAACTACAGGTCAGGGTCTGGCAGTTCTTAGTATTGTAGCCCACCCTGAACAGAGGGAGAGAGATTCAGCATAAGCTGTACCTGCACCATTGCTCCTTCTGTTGCATGTGCTCCAGCATCTCATTGCAGATCTCCTCACGGAGGCGCATTTCTAGTCGCAGCTTCTCCTGCCGCTCTCGCACCAGCAGTTCTCGTGCAGCTTCCACTACACGCAACAAGTCCTACAAGAAGGACACAGAGTCCATTGCCCACACTGCACAACAGAACTAAGACCTAGAAGCAGCTAGCTGATCCCATATCCATAGGCTGGGGTCATCTAGGTTTAAGATTCTTTTAGTCACTTGGAAAGAGAAGTTGCCAGGTTTGCTCTTAATTCCTCTCCCATGAGATGGCTTAAACACCGCACTCCAGATGGAGATGTCTTCAGAGCAGCTTCCTCTACTGCACTGCCCAGGGCTGCACCTGCATTCGCTACCTTGATGCATTACAACTCAAGTCTCTGTAGGTGTATACGATTTCCATCTTGATCCTTCAGCTATTCCAGCTGCCCACTTTGAGTATCTAGGAGTTTGATTGTTTTTCCTCAATTAATTTAGCCATTTGTTTTGCATGTTTTCTGATCTCTAGATTTCCCTTGCAGAGTAGAGATCTTATAGATCTGCACCCAAGCCCTATTCCACAGATGACAAAGTGTTTCTGAATTAAGCATGTGCCTCAGATTTAGACCAACTGTGGAATGTTTTCCTCAGATTCCCAGTTTCCTGGGTCCCATATCCTTTGGAGGTTCTCGGTCATCTCCTGGTACAGTGCTGAGCTCCAGCCCCACCTCCCAGGCCAAAGCCAACAGCCATGTTCTCACCCCTCTATCCATAAAGGCTGTACAAATTCACAGCCCACCTCCTTCTCATACATGGAGACATCTGCTTCATCCTCACTGTCCTCTTCCAATTCCACTTCTTCCTTTGCTGCTGCCTCTGAACCCTCGCTGGTTCGCCTGTTGTGCTCTTTGATGATTGATTGGATGGATGGAAGTCCCAGCTTTGTGGGAGGCGCCTGAACAAGCTGAAAGGGGAAAGGCCACCATTACTAGTCCACAAAGCCTAGAAGTCGCATAGTCTTTAAACATGGCACTTCTCTGCAGCCTGTCAGCCCTTTCAATTTAACAGAATCTGGAGACAACTGTAAAGGTAATTATCCACTGGAGAAGCATAGGGAAGGCTTGCAAGCATTCCCCCTGCGTTGTGATGGAAAGGGGCCCATTCCCACAGAAGCAGGACGTATCCTGAGCATGCCGTGATCCTGGTGTGTGCTGCTTACCTGGCTGGCAATGGCTGAGAACTTGGCTACATACAGAGTTTCATCATACGTAGATGCACACTGATTAATGTTGACAATCATGCAAGAGCGCCCACGTCCAGTGAAGAAACCCTGGAACACGCGGGTTAGCTTGCTGTCCCGGAAGGGAACCACAGTCTGCTTCAATCTATGGGGAGAAAAAAAAGAGTGAGCCCATGGAAAAGCAAAACAGCCTCCCCACACGCTCCCTGTGGCGTTCTGGATGCTCACTTGGACTGCTGGTTCTGGCGCAGGGCAGCAATGCAGCGGCCCAGTGTGTGGAGGGAGGTATTGATGTTGTTTGCTTCTTTCATTCGGTCCCCGCTTTTCTGGTCTTTGCAGCGCTCTGACCCCGCAAGGTCACACAGGGATAACCTGAAGACAGCACAGGCAATATTCACATGACCTACTAGGTTTATCCTAGTCTATCCAGGTTTACAACTCAAGACACCCTGCGATCACCTACCCTGCTCCCCCATAAGGGCACAGAAAGCTCTTTTGGGGTGCATGGGCTATTGCTGGACAGAAAGGTCTACCCTAAGTGTAGAGGTTACATAAAATCACACCAACTGAAGCTTTACAGTGTGAAGTTCAAAGATCCCGTGTCATTCTTCAGGACAGCCACTTCCCAGGTACTGAGCCAACCCATTCCCAGATAACTACATCCCAGGAACAGGCATCAGCAGCACTCAAGTCAGCCCTTCTGCAAGGCCAGAGTTATTCACATTTACCTGCATTCAAAAAGCCTGAGAACTGCCTCAAGCTGTACTTTGCAGTACTCCTCCCAAACTCCTCAGTGAGTTCCAGGACTTAAGAATGGGAACATTTGCTCCTTCCAAGTACTTACAAAAAGACCTTCAAGATACTTCCCATACCCACAACAAAAAAGACAGGAAAGTCCACCCCCAGAACACCCCCAAATCCTAGAGAGCATGAAACTTACTCGCTGATTTTTGGAACAGTTTCACTGCCACCTCTTTGCAAGTGCAGAATCCGAATGGAGAAGACGCTGTGACTGTAAAGAAACACGCAGATGTTTTAAAAGGGAAACGCAACCTTTAAAAGCCCATCACAATTGTATTTCTGCCTAAACAACCCCCTTCAGACCTGCGGCTGGAGTTCTGGTTCATGTGAGTGCTAGCAAAGCTCTGGTTTTTCCGACCCAGTTTCAGAAGCTTCCAGGCCTCATCGGCATCACAGACATTGATCCAGTTCAGATCTGGAAAAGCAGGCGCACATTGGGCAAGGCAGTTAGGAGACTGGCAGAAAAATAGTTATCTTGGCCCCAACTTCACCATTGCATTTCCTTAACATCAATAAACTTAACATTCCCATAATCCAGACATCAGAGACCTCTGAGGGGCCACAGTGGACACTGTGCTCCCCAACACATCACTGCTAAGCCACCCACCCATCTCAAGTCTCCCCTCAGGTGCGATCCACCTAGCAGGCCACTAAAAACATCTTTCAGGCAAATCTACCTTTCACATAGGGGTTGCCAGTCTGGTCTTCACAGAGCCGCAGTGTCTGCCTCTTACGGTTCTGACCAGGTAAAGCCGGTTCTAACAAGTCATAGATTAACTCATTGTAAATCTCAAAGAAGGAGACCCAGATGGAGAACTGCACATCTCCTGTGTTGCTGAGTGAAATACGATCCAAGTCAGCCCAGCGGGGGCCCAGTTCTGGGGAAAAGATAAAGAAAGAGAAAAATCGTGACTGCAGCTTTTCACAGGTCCAATCTCAATGGTTTAGCTATAGACTGAGGTGTCTCAGGCAGGAACACTACCCCAGACTCAAGTCTGCTCTATATACTTCCTCCTGTTTGGACCTACATTAATGCTTGTCCCCAGTCAGACAGCCCAAGGTTTCCTTTAACCCTTCTTCATGTTAGGGGTTCTATACACTTGATCTTGACTCCAGAAGCACGTGATATTTCAAACAGGAGCTCTTCCCAGTATAAGTGAAGTTTTAGTGCTTTTTTACCTCAGATACACCGTGCTTTTGGATACCTAATCAGCTCGGAGTTCCTAGGTTTGAAGGCCTGAGCACAAGTGCACTTTGGCACCCTGCTCTCCAGCTATACCCATCGCATGGCATTCAGCTCATCAATAACCATATCCCATGAATGAAATATGTGGCTATCAAGTAACTTTTCATTTCACAAGGCTTGAGTGGCAAGTTCTTCATATGTTGGCAAGACGTACATACAAAGTTCTTCAGCCCTAACATCCTTATCTTCCAAAGGGAAAACTGTGAGACTACAGCACCTTTGCTCCCTTACCGACAACACGGCATCCAAATAGCCATCACCCTTTACTCCCCGATCCTCCAACAAGAAGTAGGTAGTACATAACAGGCTTCCAGACATACCTTCTGTCTGGCTGATGTCTGAATGGTTGGTGAGTTGGCTAGATGAAGAGAGGCCAGCAACTCCACTGTCAAAACTGCCACTGGTGGTGGCCTGGAGCTGAGATTCGGCACTACGACTCCTCTTAAGTGGCGTTAACAGCTCCTCCTGGAAGGAGACAACAGGAGCATGTAGTATGACACCATCCTTTCCCTCTTATTATTATTATTAAACCTCCAAGAAGCTGCGTGCTTACCTCCCACAGACCCCCCTGCAGCATGGTCTGCTTCTTGGTCTCCTCCTGCCGCACCTGCCTGCTGTCCAGCCACATCACCTCATTGGAGAGCGCAGGCTTCAGATCCATGGCTTGGTACAGCCGGTCCCCAACGCTGTTGAAGATGACTGCTAAGGAGCGAGGCAGAATCCCCCCATCTTTGTTGCTGCCTGAAGCAAAAACAGCAACGGCAAGCTGAGGATTGACATGCAGAAGCAGACAACTCCCTCAACAGGCTGCTGACACCCAGTGCTTTTCTTACCCTGAATAGTGTGAGTCTTCCCTGAATTGGTGATGCCATAGGTGTAAACCAGCCAGTGCTGCCCATTCAGTACATCCTTTACCACCTGCTTCATTGTCTCGTCAAAGAACAATTTCTGCCCCGCATCTGGTCCAAAGATCTGCAAATAAGACACATGAAGAATGGCCTTATATAGATCTTTCCTATCTTTTGACCACTGATGGTTGATCAGGTGATACTATGTAGTCCTTTCTTCCCTCCACTACCCTTTAAACACCAGCAGCAGACCCACCAGTAATTCCAGTCCAAGCTCCCTACAAAAACAAGCTGGGTTTAACCCCAGCTGGCAGCTCAGCACCAGGCAGCTGCTCACTCACTCCCTGCTGGTGAGATGGGGATAGATTCAGGAGTGTGAAAGTGAGAAAACTCGTGGGCTGAGATAAAGACGGTTTAATAGGTAAAGCAAAAGCTGCACACACAAGCAAAGCAAAGAATTCATTCACTCCTTCCCACTGGCAGGCAGATGTTCAGGCACTGCCAGGAAAGCAGGGCTCCATCATGGTGACTTGGGAAGACAATCACCATCACTCCAAACGTCCCTCCTCTTCCTCCTCCTTCCCCCCACTTTATCTGCTGAGCATGATGTCGTGTGGTATGGAACATCCCACTGGTCAGTTGGGCTCAGCTGTCCTGGCTTGTGCCCCCTCCCAGCTTCTTGTGCACCCTCAGCTCACTCACTGGTGGGGTGGGGTGAGAAGCAGAAAAGACCTTGACTCTGTGTAAGCACTGCTCAGCAATGACTAAAACATCTCTGAATTATCAACACTGTTTTCAGCACAAACCCAGAACATAACCTCATACTAGATACTGTGAAGAAAATTAACTCTGTCCCAGCCAAAACCAGGCTTAATCCAGTAACATCTGGTATCCCTACAGCCTCTAGTGTGTTTAGAGCCTCATGAATAAAACAGGAGTTTGGCATTTGCTGCCAAAACGAGTTGTCAGATCAGCTTAAAAAGAGAAAAACTAAGGAAACAGCAACAGAAACAAACTTTAGAGGACTGTACAGGACTACATAGTTCGCACAGTGCATTGAAATCAGTGTGTATTAGTAAGACAGCTTTTCAAGCTGTGAGGCTGGCTTAAGCTTGAAAAATGTAAAATGCAAAACTGGGATTGTTTGCTCCAATGACCTACCTGGGTGTAAGAAAATCTGTGCGCTGCTTGTCCCACTCCACGTTCTGTGCTCCGCATAGTGAAGGAGTCCTTAGGGGCTTTTAGAAGAAGGGTCTCCGAATTCTCAATGTAGACGCAGCCCTAAAGAACATGTTAAACCACATCATCACAATGGCTTACAAGAGGCCGTAGCATAGACAGCAAAGGGTAGAAGTATCTCCCAGCTGGCACACAGGCAACCAGCTCAGAGACTGCTTCATTCAGTGTCTCACCTGGTCTTCGCCTTTTTCCACTTCTGTAGATTTCAGAGGTCGAACTCTCAGATACACCTTTAATTTTCCATTATTCTCTTCAGCTACAGGCTGCAAAATCAGCATAGGTTAAACATGGTAACCAGAGAAGCACTACACAACGAGCTGTCAGGACACTGACAGGAACCACAGCACAGCACACACACATGGCTACTCTAACTAGTGCTCGGTAACTAATGGACACTTCTCTACTCCTAGAATCTCCAGCAATGCCAGAAGCTTTCTTAGGCATTCACCAGCATTTCTTTTGTTTATCTAGTGAGTCAGACCAACAGCCCAAAGACCTGACACCTAAACCATCCCCCAGACCAAGCGCCACACTAAGAGGCATCATGTTGAGAGGCACTGCCTGACTGTGCCCCTCACAGCACACTGCTTGTAACAGGAACTGCTCCCCCGTCACAGCATTTTGTTCTAGCCTCTTCTGAAGAGCCTGTCGGCCCCGCGTCGCAACACCTTTGTGTGGACACAGCAGCCACAAGTCAAGACACTGCCCTGTTCGTGACAAAAGAGCTCCGGCCTCACCTGCTGGGAGCACTCCGGGTTTGGAGAGATGGCAGAGAACTCCGACAGCAGGTCCTTGCGCACATCGGCCCCGAACCCTGCTGCTGTGGACTCGAGAACGGGGGAGGCTGCACCATCATCGTCAGAGAACAGCCCTGGGGAGGCAAAGGCTTGCGCCATGGCGGCTCCTGGAGAAAGAGGGGCACAGCGAGGGTGGGGTGATGTTATGGCGGCCTGCTGGGAGTCCCCCCGCAGGCACCGCGCCGCACAGCCTGCCACCACCGCCCCCTGAAACCGGATGCAGACCGCCACACGCACCCACACCCCCGGCACCGCGCAGGGCCCCGGCCCCCACCCGCACGACCCGGCCACACGGGGCCCCCGCACGCAGAGCTCCGCGCAGGCCGCCCCCCACCACAAACCCGCACCCCCAGGCCACCGCGGGGGCCCGCTCACAGGCGCCCAGCCTCAGCGGGCTTCTCCGCTCACCCACGACACCGGTGCCGCCGCTCCCCACAGCCCCCCGCCCCGGCAGGCCGCTGCCAGGCCCCGCGCCGCTACCTCCAGTACCTCCGCTACCTCGCGGCCGTGCCGCGCCTACTGCTGGAGTTTCAAACCTCGCTGCCTGCCCGCTCCGCCAATGAGGGGCCGCTCCCGCGCCGCCACCAATCAGCGCCCGTCGTGGGGCTGCAGGGGCGGGGCCCGAGCGCTCGGCCGCCCGCGCGCCCGGGGACAGCGAGGAGAGCGCGGG
>Ga0065711_1005275_pt1 | contig 38914 bp, 22 predicted proteins | sample Hoacrofraction12_FD_59098 | JGI IMG/M metagenome (GOLD analysis project Ga0065711, IMG submission 59098) | Hoatzin crop microbial communities from Cojedes, Venezuela - Epithelial fraction 12 v2 (version 2) | ecosystem: Host-associated > Birds > Digestive system > Esophagus > Crop | place...
CCCCCTTGCCGAAGGTGGAAAACGTGTATTGAAACAGTTTTCCTCCATTTGTCATTATCAACCTTTCTAAATAACATGTAAAAGGTTTGATTCCATATTAAAATTTTAAGTCTTCACATCATGTGTCAGTTAAACAGGTTTGTATAATCTGGAATTTGGGTAGATGGAAAAGGGAAGGTATACCATTACGTACAAATGTGAATCTATTCATTATCATGAATATTATGACAAGTTTGTGGTGATGTGCAGTTTGACACATTGAATTTGTAAAGACTAAATGAATAGAAGGGTAAGACTGAACTGATTTCTACTGAAAATGTTATTTTCATACTGGACGAGTCAAATACTCCTACATTTCACCCTGAAATCTGAAATATGGACACTTTCAAAGTGGATGTTTTAAACTTAGCTTTGAGTCTGAATTTACTTAAATCCAAAGTAGGTGATGATTCAGCTCACCAACGGTATTAAAAGTTTAAAAATGGGGAAGGCTTGGGAAACAGCCTTCCAGTACCTCATAGGAGATTAGTGAGAGCATAGAGCGAGGCTTCTTGTTTACATAAATGATGCAAAAATAGGGGGGGCTCCATCTGGGTCTAAGAAAAAATGTTTTCACTGTGAGCACAATTAAACACTGCAACAGGTTGCCTGAAGAAGTTGTGGAATTTCTGTACTTGAAAGTTTTCAAGACCCAGCTGCACAATGTCCTGTGTAACTAAATCTGAATTTAGTCTTGATGTTCCTTTGAGCAGGAGATTGCCTCCCAGAGTCCTTTCCAACTTCAGTAATATTATGATTCTGATTCAGGCATTTTGTTTTAGTTAATTTTTACTATTAGTGAGTGTAACTGTTTTTTACTGGTCTGATTTTTTTTTTTTTAATCCACTGTTAAATTAGAATTGCAATTCTGTTCTGTTATTTGAGTGATTTGTTTTAAGCAACAGGTGAGCAGACAAATACAACTTTAATGGTTTCCTTCTTAGTATGTGAAACCATGTAACTTGAAACTGGGTATTAAGAATGTGATTGTGATACCTCTCATTTGACCAGAGAAACTTAAACAATAACACCAATACATGGTATCATATGTACAATACATAAAAATAGTGTATTTTAGTAACTGGAGCCTAACTGGAACATTCCAGCCTTATATAAGGCATAAATATGGACGGCATTCACACACAAGTACTAAAGCCAGAACAACCACAAATACCAAGTCAGCTACTTTGTAGCTTAGATGGAAAACTTTTTTAATGCCCTAAGGAAATACCACAGAAAGAAGGACATTGCATAGGCATATTCAGTTTTACATTAGGTACATTTGTGACAATACATTCTTCAGATTTTCTATGTCTGTAGGTGTTCTTTGAATAATTTTTCTGTTTTGTTTACATTTTTTTGAAGGTTTCCCAATGAGTGGATCATGATGAACATACTTTAGGGACTTGCCGTAGTATGGCGGCTTCTCGATCTACTCGTGTTACAAGATCTACAGTGGGTTTAAATGGTTTGGATGAAAACTTTTGTGGTAGAACATTAAGAAACCGTAGTATTGCTCATCCAGAGGAAGTTTCACCGCATCCTCAAATACGGTCAAGGTCACCGAAGAAGAGGCCAGAATCTGTGCAAGCTCAGAAGGGAAGTAATGGTGGAAGAACTACTGATTTGAAACAGCAGAGTGCTCGGGAATCATGGGTGAGCCCTAGAAAGAGAGGACTGTCTACTTCGGAAAAAGACAATGTTGATAAGCAAACTGTGGAAAATTGTGAAAAAAAACAAGCAGAACCTGTTTCACCAGTTTTGAAAAGAATTAAGCGCTGTCTACGTTCAGAGGCACCGAACAGTTCAGAAGAAGACTTGCCTACTAAAACAGAGAAGGAATCATTGGAGCATAAAAGCTTAGTGTCGGACAATGATGCAGTCTCCACAGGGACTAAGCGAGCTTGTCGATGTCTTATATTGGATGATTGTGACAAAAGGGAAGTTAAAAAGGTGAATGTCTGTGCAGAAGGATTTAATAATTCTGCAATAGTTGATGAGATTGCAGGTTATCAGACTGTCAATGGAGTTGGTGAGAGAGACTCAGATTCTCTGAACTGTGATGACTGTCAGCTTGATGGGAACGCTAAGCAAAGCAGTGCTGGTTCCTGTATGCCCAAGGAGAAAACAGTAGCAGAAAATGGAAACTCATTTGCCCATTCTTCGTTGTTGCTTAATAGCAACAAGGAGGACAGTGTTGTAGACCATTATGTGCCTTGCACAAACTCTCAAGAACAGGTAAAGTTAGAGGACCACAAAATAATAAATGACTGCTTGCCTGAGGATCATGCTAATCGGGCAGATGAGCCAGCTACAGGGTCCTTTTCTGAAATCCAGTCATCTTTGTTAAGGGATTCGGAGGAGGAGGTGGATGTTGTAGGAGATAGTAGTGCCTCTAAGGAACAGTGTGCTGAAAACACCAATAGCAACCCGGATACTCATGACAGTGCATCAATCTCAGGTGAACCTGAACCACATTCTTCAGTGCTGGACTGTGTTTCGGCTCAAATAACATCTATGTCAGAACTTCAAGAACACAGATACACATTGAGAACTTCACCACGAAGGGCTGCCCCTGCTAGAAGTAGCCCTACTAAAAATAACTCTCCTTGTAGAGAAAATGGACAGGTTGAGGAAAATAATCTTAGTCCTGCTGAAAAGAGTGTACCTGTAGGTATTAATAATATCAATGGATCTCCCCAAAAGTCTGAAGAAATTAAACAGAATGAAAAAGAGAGAAATTGTAATACGGGAGATCATGGGAGTGACGGACTAAGAAAGCCACATTCTGAGGCTAGGCTTGTTGCTGGATATGTACCGTCTGCCAAAGAGAGTGCCAACGTCCACACTGCAGAGGATGATGAGGACGAGCCCGATGTGTATTACTTTGAATCAGATCATGTGGCATTGAAACACAACAAAGAGTATGTGTAACTATGGTAACCATGAATTCTGCTTTTGTTTCTTACCAAAAATATATAAATTAATACATACTTAAAGTACTTTCACAAAAATTCAAACGCTTTATAATTTCATACTCTTCAGTCTTGATTTTTCTTCCTTGTTTCTACCCCAAACAAAATTAAACTCTATTTAATATGCAGTGTGGTACAGCAATGTGGTTTATACATTTCTAGCAATATGAATTCTTTAGCCAGATTTTTTTTTTTAAACACATCTGTTATCTCTTTTCTTTAAAAAAATAGCTGGAAACAAAACCAAAGGAATTACAACCCTTAATTAAAGTTCATTTATTTATTAGCATATCCAGTAGGCACAGAACATACAGCTTATGAAATTATCATTCTGTTGTAAATAGAATTTAAGGTTAGATACCTATTTTCAGAGTGCCATGGGAAAGACTTATTACTGTGTTAAGGAAGATAAATTGATCAAATGCAGCAATGTGAGAACTTTCTCCAGAGTAAATTATGTCTGCATTGCTGTTTATGTTCATTACATGTAAATATATACATGCTCTAATTATTATTAGAGAAGCACACTAACTTGTTTTTATATTTATCATCTGAATGTCTGTAAGTAGAACTGTGGGAATCATACACTTGTGGTAACTGTGAAAGAGATTCTTGAAACAAAAGGGAAATTTTCTCAGGGAAGAAAGTTTACATGGAGAAAATTTGTCTTTGAGTGATAGATTGGGCCACAGTGTTCATTGCACAGTCCTTGTAATGCTGCTTTGGCTTCTGTGTTTTGCTGTTCAGTAGATGTTCTACATTTTGTTGTGAGTACTGAAAGGCCAAATGCAGGTATCTTCAGTTTGCTTGATATGAAGACTTAAACCACTGCTAGTATTTTCTATAAATGATCACAGCACAATTATTATGAATATGGGACACAAGGCACAGATGATTGATTAATCCAGCAGAAGTTTGACTGGGGCTTTTGGTATTTAGAGTTGCATTATTTTTGTAATGAAATTTTGTTCAATATTGGCTATGAATAAATTATTTTAATCAGAGAAGACTGTGAATTAGAGCATGGTTCAGACAAACTGTGATTTCAGAATAATGATCAAGTATCTGCAGCTTCAGCCATCAGCCCAAAGTGTATGGGCACTTTTCCTGGTAGACAGAAGATTGCAGTTTCCTAAATTATAAATGGGAAAAATGTACTGTTGTGTTTGATAGATTTTGGATGTTTTTGTATCTGTATGTAGGATGACTTTACTAGTTACGTTAGTACAAAGATACATTAGTAATTTTTTTAAATTTATTAGGAAAAGAATGATAAAGAGCATATCAGATTTTTAGATGTAGCCTCGATTTTTAATTCTTTCAAATTAAACATTGCCAAAATGCACAGATTTTAAAAATCAAAATCTGCCATTGAATGTAAATACTGTAAAAAGAAAAGGTAATTTTTCTGTTCCTACAATAAAACACAGATCTAAATTGTTTTTGAAAAATTTCAGGAAAGTGTCCTAGGGTTAGCTTTTGAATATACACAATTGCTCGGAAGAGATGACTAGTTGTTGTTCAGATTGGCAGCCTGTTTGTGAGAGTTTGTTGGGGAGCTTTAGAAATTGCAACTAGGACTTGGTATCTTGCTACTAACTTGCTGCCTGAATGCAGAATTCCAAAAGAAATTTGTGTTGTTTTTATCTTATATTTTACTGATTTTTGGTGGCAAAAAAACCTAGAATTCTCTTCTAGATCAAGAAAGAATAATCTAGTTTTTGGAAGGGAAGCATTCTACTGAAGGTCATGTTAGCTGGATTTTTTTTCCTTTTTAAAAAGTTTTGATATAATTGGAAAGTTATGGGCAGTCTATTTTTGTTGTTGTTGATATTTGAAGAAAATAATTCTAGTATTCTGATGGTTCCTCATGACAGTAGGATCCTTCTAAAGAACTTAAGTTTATATTTTGATATTTGAGTGCGGTTGTCCTTTATCCGGAACTTCATAGATTAAAGAGTTAATCAAATACAGTGTACTACATGCTTTTTTAAATTTTAAAAATACCTCATGCTAGTTAGAGGATACTCCTAATTCATGTGTTAAGAATTCTTGAATAATGTCTTAATTATACCCTTGTTTAATCTCATTTGGTGCTTATTTTCTAAAATCTTAAAAAAAAAAAAAAAAAGAAAATTTTTAGCAGAAATGTTTTCTGTTATTAGTCAGATGCAAAGAATTCCAGGGTTCCGTGCTGTCAGGTAAAGGCTACTTGCTTTGCCTTTGATATTTCTGGCTAAGCAAAGTATGCTGGTCTTCTGGTGATCAGATCTTCAAATGGTACACAGCTTTTGTTTTTCTGTCCATCATCAGTTTGTGATTAAATTTGTCTTCATGGATGATTTTTTCTCAGGTTTCTGTTTATATTCTCTTTTCAAAGCAAATCCAGAGAGAGATTAGCATATTGGCTAGGTTGAGGAGGCAGATTTCTCCAAGAAGGCACTAATGTCATTCTTTGCATGTTCCACAGCAGGAAGAAAGCTCTATTCCTGTGTTGTAGAAGCAATTTCATATGTCTGTAAACTTACATTTATTTCTTGTTATATTACATAGCTTGATGACGTACACATTCATACAGCTGATTTTCACTTTCCAAGAAATCATTGTAACATTGATGAAGTATGAATATACGGAAACCTTCAACAGCACTTGATAATACTTGCTATAAGAAAAAAACCTAAATTGACAGTGTGGAATTTTTGTATTAATTTTACTGCTTTTTGAAGGTTGTTGTGTTTAAATAACATTCATATATTAATATTTCTGGGAAAACTGGATGATACAATAGGAAAAATAATCATCACAGAAAGCAAATTATGCAATATTGTTTTTCAGAGAGAAGGCTGAAATAATGGATGTTCCACAACCTCTTTAATAAAATAGATCCCTCCTACAAAGACAGATCCAGGATCTCTAAACAGAAATTTTATCCCAGCGTAGACATCCATGTAGATAACAGACTGATCTAGGGGACTGTATAATTGTGAAGTATTGTTAATGTTATTTTTTTTGTTATTACACAATTTGAAATTTTGTGTATTATGATTCCTCTCAGAAAAATATGGTTTGATGCTTATTTGGGAATTTTGCTTATATGTTCTAGCTCAGAAACCTTTGCATTTTCTCTTGGGATATTTTCATCAAAATCGAACTTGTTGATTTAAATCTTTTTACACTGCTTAATTTTTTATGCTGTGCTTAGTGTTTCGCATATGTCTTTCCTCAGGAGTTTCTCATATCTTTTTGCTGTATCTTTGTATAGTTTAATTCTTTCTTGCAGTGCAGTAGCTTACTTTAATTTTTGATCTTATGCCATATTTTATTCTCTGTACATTTTCCCCTGTGCCCAGTGTTTCATTCAGTACCCTTTTCTCTTTCTTTCTGCTTCCTCTCTGCTTACTCTCTGGACTTTTGCAATGCTTGGCAGGTGTTAGGTTGCATGGAGGAAAATTTTTGTTTAACACTTCGCTCTGACTTCTAGATGAAAATGGAATTTAGGAATTGAGTTTTCATGTGCATATAATCTATTATACAGTGTATTTCTAAGAGCCTCTGAATTGTCATTAGCTTGGTAAGGACCGTTTAGGCCTGTAGGTAAGCCCGCTGAAATACAAGAATTATGCATGAGCACTTGCCTGCAGGCATTCAGTTGCAGAAATTAGGAGCTTGCGTTTATTCAGTAAATAGATATTTTCATGTATTTTTTGTTTCATTTATTACTGTATAATATTTAAAATCATAATAGCTGTACTGATATTTAAAGTGAAGATCAAAATGAAATATTTTAATACATCTCTTTAAAACCCAGTCTTGTGAATTCTTACCTACTGTGGGTTGTATTGTTGAAGAGCCCTTAGATTCTGACAGAGGACCATGTAGGATTGTACAATCAGATTTAATGTTTAATTGACAATTCATAGTAATACTGTTAATATCTCTGGATGAACTTTTAATATTATATGAATGTGAGAGAGAAAAGAAGCATTTCCTGTGGTAACAGGTTTTGTAATCAGTCACAAATGTTTCTGCCTAATGAATCAGATTAAAACACTTCTCTGTAAAAGTTCATCTTACTGCACTTGTCTCGTTAGAATAGGGCCTGGTGCTTCTTGCCATACCAGTTATTTGAGAGCGGCCTTAAACAGAATCTTCTTAAAGTGTAACTCGGACATAATTCTGTAGCAGTGTTTTTCACTAAGGTGAACTTCTGATTTTACCTCCACCATGTTTTTTCCTGAACTGGGTGACAATTAGTATTAAAAATTAAACTACCTCTCACTAATATATTTTAAGATAAAATCTCCATGTCTGTCGTCTTACAGACTTGGCAAGACTAAAAATACTACATCGGTTTTGTAATTTATCCCTGTATATTCAGATACATGTCTCAGAATTAAGGTCAAATTTATCACATAGCATTGAATTATTTTAATGTACAGATAAGCCAGGTAATCACAGAATATTAGGGGTTGGAAGGGACCTCTGTGGGTCAGCTAGTCCAACCCCCCTGCTGAAGCAGGGTCACCTAGAGCAGGCTGTAGCTAATACTATGGAATAAATTATCCTCCTATATTATTTTTAAGGACACCTTTGCCTCATTTTCCAGTGAGACATACGGTTTTAGTCTGAGGAGACTTTGGTTGTTACGTTTTTTTCATCTTTAGGAATAAAGGGAACTGGTATAACTGAAGTAAATCAAGTTACTTTTTGTAGTAGCAGTTTTAATCCATACTGAGGTCAAGAATACTACAAGAGGGCAACTATTTTGTAAACATGTAACCTCTGACTAGTTTATAGAATATATCATCAACATAGAAGAATTTATGAAGTATACATTTTTAGTGTTGAAGAATAATAGAAGTTATCATTCGAAAAAAATGCATATATGCCATATATATTAGATTACAGTGTGTTTTAATTCATCCTTTGTTCCACACAAGAGTGGTGTGGCATAGAGTGATATTTTTCTTAAACTACCTATTAAAGTAAAACTTAAACATACAGAAAATTGGTACTTTTTTCAGAGAGTAGTTTCTACTGTCTGCTAGATTGGTGTATCTTCTTAGTAAGTAACGACAAAATAAATCTGCTTTAAGTAAAAAGCTCATTTCAAGTAGAAGTTGTATGCTGAAACTAGTTAATCTGCAAAGTAGAAATATAATGGAAATCAATTAGAAACTCTAGTATGAATTTTCATGAGCTGTAGTTCGTTTTTGCAGAGAATTGTGTTTTTAAAGCATGGGATGTGTAATGGCCATACACATTTATTAATGAAATCCTCATTATAATTTACACCAGCTTAAAATATTAAGTATTGTGAGAATTCATTATTGCCAGTATTATTATTTTATCATGTTTTATAAGATAATTATTTATAAATACTTATCAATGGAAAAGTTCTAAGTGATGCAAAATTATTGTGGGACTAAAGGTTAAAGTTTAGTTAAGAGTAGTTTTGTCATCATAGAATCATATTTTATAATTACATGAGCTATTCAATAAACACCAAATAGTAGAGTTGGTAATTTGCAAGAGATAATGCTTTGGGCATGTACTTGCATGTCCTTTGCACTCTCCAGTAATAGGCTTACTCTGGGAGCCATTAAATGTCAAGTACCTTTGTCAAATTTGTTTTTCTTTCTCTGAACATAGTTATTGTGCTGTCAACCACAGCACAATCCTAGTGAACAGCACTGTCAAACACAACGCAGTCCTCATTTAAATAATGCATTCTGTGGAAAACAAAGCTTGATTTCTTTTGCGTTTGTGTTCTTGAATTCTCTTCTCTCCTGATTTGCCTGATACCTGCTTTGCTTTTCTGCCTGTGCGCTCACCTCCAAGAGTCCTCTGTTGCAGCGTCGTGTCCTGTGAGGTCTCCAGCGCAGAGCTGCTTCCCTGCTGGCTGGCTTGGTAGCGTGCGTGGATGTGTGTTCTGGTGGGCTGGCCAGAGGATGTGAAGAGTAACAGCTGGATTCTGCTCGCCTTTCTCTTGTGGGGACAGCAGTTATGGTCTCACCCCCTTCCCAAACTGCCAGTTTTAGAGAACATACGGGAACTCAGCTTGTCTTCCCAGCTGCTTTGATGAACATGGATCAAAATGAGGGGAAAATGCATAAATTTAAACAAAACCAACCCCCAAAACTTACTATTTTAATACAGAAAAAGGTAGAAACTTACTTTCTCACCTGTTCAATTGGAAATGTTTACCATTTCTAAGGATCCTCATTAGTAAATTCATCTAAACTGGAAAATTAAGTATTAGTAAATAAGAAAAATGGTTTTGAAGTGTAGGAAATATCAGTTGGAAAAAAAAAATCAAATGCTGTAGGAAATTTATGGTCCTGATTTAGAAAAAAAAGAGAGGCAAAACCAAGAGAAGATGGGATAGTAACATATTCACCCAGCACAGCTGTGTGGAGAGTAAGGCTCTGGCTGTGTTTTGGCTATGCACAGAAGAGACGTGTAACCACACTTTACCACTTCTGCCTTTGTTATACCAGTTATACTAATGTAACGTGTGTCTGATGGGACAAGGCATGAACTGTGTTAACATAATTGCCTTCTTGGTAGGGAAGTACAAGTATTTCACTAAAATGTTGTTATAGTGGCATAGTGATGCCACAAGAAAACAAGCGTATAGTGACTGGCATATGCTGTGAGAATGCGGGTATCTTTACTCTTCAGTTTGCCTAACCTAGCTTGAAGTGATAACTCCATTACCAGTCTTAACCATTTGTTCTGGTCATAAATGAAGTTTAGACAGCATCTGCATCATGAACTACAAAATTGACTGGCAGTATCTTTTAGAAAGTAATTGTGCAAGCAGTACGTATTAATGCTTGTTTTAGTGTCAGCAAGAAGTTCTAATCAAGGTAGATGTTTCTTTGGTACAATAAAGTACTTGCATACTATTTTGAGAGGAGGAAAGATCTACTTTTTGGTTTCCTTTAAATTTGTTCTTGGTAGGAATAGCAAGCTGATTTTTAATTCTTTATTATTGCACACTTTTTTTGCTTTGCGTAGTTGAAGGTGAAGATGTGCTGTTGTATGCTGTCGAAGATGTTGTGTTGTATAACAGCCTTTGAAAATGTCATGCTTCTTAAGCCGAGGACCAACTGTGTTTGTCCATGGTTTATTATCGTAGTGAATACAAATAAAAAGATACATTTTACTCATTTTCTTATTTACTTCTAACTTTTGTTCCCCTTGTTTAGCCAAAAAAGATTGAGTGAATAATTCTTTGTATTGCTGTTAGAACATTCAGCTTCTCATGGTTGCATATCATGTTCTTGTAATCCAGTTATAGTCTTCAGATATTACTGTAACAGGATACTTGAGAGAATATGTTAATTTGTTCCTATAGCAAGAATAGGGGTTCTTGCTGGTGTTTTAGTGAAAACCTGCATACACTTGGGGTGAGTTGAAGGAGTTCAGTAATCACTGTTGTCAGTACTCAGATATTTGGTTTTTTGTTCGGAGGATTTCTGTGCAGTTGGGTCAGTCTCATGGTAACATGGGTTGTTCCTGCTTTGTCTCTGGAAGCAAGCTCCTTCTGAATGGTTGCTTTCCCCAGCATCTTTTTAGAGAGTAATATCTAAGTGGAGATACTGGAGGAATTTGTGTGGTATTTTCTCTCAGTAAAGGAACTGGGACCGTTCTCTTTAGATATAATGAGAAGGGAGGAGAAAGAGCTGGGAATGTGCTGTCAGCCATTCTTTCTGTGCCCCTTATAAGGAAAATAATTTTATTGCAACTTCCTTATGTCACTCCAAGCCTTGAAAATAGAGGAATGACAGGGTCCTATGTCTTCTTCCCTACCAAATGTCACTGTCCTACAGCCAAATATGTTAGAAAGTACTGTTAAAGGCTGATCAAAAGGCTAGATTAAAATATGTTAACTGGGGGACAACTGATGAATGATGTTTTAACCTTTCATGTTGACAAGACTGAAGCAAGTTATATGTTTGTTCAAAGGCACAGAGACCTAATTGCTACTAAAAATTTGGAAAACTTAATTTGATAAAGGTGCTTTTGTACAGCAAATGTTAAATCCTGTTGAGTGTGGTGGACAGCTCTTGACAAGAATGTAGCCTATAGGAATGTAGAAGTGGGTGTCTCGTTTCTGGAACAGAGTTAAGGATTTAAGAAAGAAAGAGCCATGACAAGTTCATAACCAATAAAATACTGTTCAGATGCTTGAAATACGAAGTTTGGAGCTGTGAAATTTAGAAGGAAGGTGAAATCGGAGTGGAAAATGGCTCTTTTGCATCCACGTAAAAGACTGCAGTAGGGTTTGCTGTTTTGGTTTAGGGCTTGTGGTTTTTTTAAATGTCCTTTTAAAAAAATAGAAATGTGCTTTTTGGCTTAGTTCTATTTTGTTTTAAATAGGTGCTTATTATAGCCTGAGGCCGGCATTCAGAAATAGCGATTTTTTTCTGTTACAGGCATGGTAAACTTGGAGAAACCATTTAATGTGTACTTCAGTTATTTAATTTATAAAATGGAGATGCAGTTTAATTATTTACTTATCTCTGAAGTCTTTTAAAAGGTCTGAAGTATGACTATTAAATATGTACAGAGAGGGTACAGTTAGTTACATGTAAAGAGGTTAAGCTAGAGTGGAAGACAATTTCATAATGAGTTGCAGAATTGAGTGTAACTAGATTACCTTGGTCATAGTATGTAAGTGTTAGATAGATTAGTAAAAACCTACCATATGCTGCTTTCTTCAGGTAAAGGTGCTTTTAGAAGTCCTGACAGGAGTTGATACAAGCTCTTATCGATTATGCCCTTAAACTCTTTTCTGTTTCTAAAGGGAGATCAAAGAAGGGCCACTCTTCATCAGGCTCTTCTGCTTCCTCTTTACTGTCATATGTGTCCTACAATTCTGGCATTGAATCCCAGCACTCTTCCCTAGTGCTGTAACAGATTTTTTTAAATCTCAGATTCACATCAGAATAATTCACAAGAAACTCTACAGTGTCAAAATTACTGTATCATGACACCAGCAAAGATTTCAGGCCAAGCTTAAAAGCTGGGAGTATTATCTGATATTTCTGAACTCAAACAAACAAACAAAAAAACCCCAAACAAAACAAAACATTCAGTTCTCTGAAATGTGAATATTCTGTTTCTGGCTTAAAGGTTGCTCCGGGAAGCCAGTCGCTTACTGCAGCTGCTGTGGGTTAACTTAGAAATTCTAAGTGCAATTAGTGTTTCCCTGTTCCTACAGTAATTTGCAGTCTTATAATATAACACGGTTAATATCCAATACTTTCTTAGCATCTAATCAGGGATTTTTCTTCTGAATCACTGTTAGCAGACCAAAATCCAGAGTGATGTAAACGACTAGGTGTAGGAGAGCAGGTTTTAATCTGTACTTTGCTGGAGTGCCAGTAGATGGCAATAAAACAAAGACTTGCTCTAATCCTCCCGATTACTGATCCGAACCGATTCTTGTGTCACAGCTCTTGAAAATACAAAAAATAATTTTTTTAAAGTAGATATTTTTTAAATACGTGTATTTTAGCCATGTTTTGTTATGGGAAGGGTATACTCCTTCATTTAAACCAAATCTTACCTGCGTAAGAAATAATCAGTATTTCTGATATAAAATTTAAGTTATGGCACACACATTTCTACCTTCTAATCCCCAAAATTGATGTTACTAGACTTTTTATCATATGGTGAACTATATTGACACAACTGTAGAAGTGCAGTTAGTTTGGGGAGTGGAAACTGATGACCACCAGCTGCACAGCACTGTATCGGTTGAGAGGATAAGTCACTTCTTTTTAATTAGGCATCAAAGTACATGTCTTTGCAAGGTACTAAACGATGATTATAAGGCAAGTACAGTTGGCAAAGTAACTTGTTTTATTTCAAGTAATTTATTTGAGCATCCAGACAATAAATTAGAGGGAACTCTGTATGCTGATTTTCTTACATAAATTACAAATAATTTCTTGCCACAGCTTTCTGTTGTTACGAAGTGTCACTTTTGTCACCTGCTAGCTATATAAAACTATTCTATATATTGCCAGATTTTTAAAAAATACTGAATAGAATTGCATTAGTGACCTAACTGATAAAAATTTAAATAAGGGGAAAAATGATCATTATGATAACAATGCAAGTGTGTTAAATCTGTATATGGTTCATGCTAAAAGCAAGTAATAAATATTTAGCTATGCGTCTGTAAGGTGGTCTGAATACTATGTGAAACTTCAAGGCGGTAAAAGTTGTGTGAGTTTATATGTATAGTAAATGTGAGAATATTTATTATATCATTACTTCAGATGTGGTTATGTAAGGCTGAAAAAGATTAAATAAGGACTAAAGTTTGGACTGGTAAGGATCTCCTTCCATTTATTTTCATTTGAGGGGAGAGTAGAAGTAATATTGCTGTTTGTAAATCTGTAGCTTAAAAGGTGAGAAAATAGATTATAATTATGTTGGAATGTTAGATAAGGAGAGTCCAACAAGTAGTACACATTAGTCTCGTGAGATACATCTTGCTAAATTCGAGCGTAAGTTTACTTTGGATAAAGATACTGAAGATGAAGATTCTCTTTTATGGGTAAGACCAGTGGCAGAAAATTTTCTCACGTGTTTTTAAATGTTTGAGCATGAAGACTTTGCAGGGAGCTTGTTTTCGGATGAGGCTTGGCATTTTTGTGGTGTTTGGTGGATGTTACCAACAGCCACTTTTATGTCTGCCCCCTATGTTGTCCAACAGTACAAAACTGATGCTTCACATTTTTTTACCGCAATTTAACTGAAAAGCTTCGCTTATTTATTTTATTCTATCCACTAATTTGAATTAGCTACCTAAAAGTTAAAATCTTCATTTTGTAGTATCAGTTTCTCACATCACTCTTTCATTTATGGTTAAAAGTACAGTGTGTTCTTCTCTTGAAGGGAGACAAAATCTTAAGAAACTGCGGAGGGACTAGCCTCTGTGACTGAATGACTCTTACTGAATTGAATGTATTTAAAAATGCTGAATGACACAGCCTCTTATACAGGCTAGTGTTGAGTCTTTTAGTATAAAAAATAGAAGTAAACTTAAGAAACATGCTATTCTTAAGGCAGATTGACTCCAAATGTATATAGTGCTTTTCATTGTTAGTTCCTGATGAAAATAAAATCTGTAATGTAACTCTGGGTACTTAGATCTGGAAATGTAAACAGTGTTATCACAGGATGGAAATGGGGAAAAGAAGGCAGCTTGAAAGTAGGTCTCAGAAAACTGGATCAAAATGGAAAAGGTTGTCATAAAGGTACTAGCTACACTATTTTCAAGCTTTGTCATAGACAAGAGAGGAGGCTGCTGTCTTCCTAATCGCTGTTAGAACAAAGGTCGTGGAAATGAATAGTGTAATGACTAATTGTTTATGGCAGGACTTCTAGAAATACGGCTCTGCTATGTAATAGTAATTTTATGGAGCAGTCCAAAAGAGTGGAGTAGTTATCGCTGCAGCAGACCAACTGAATCAGCAGGAATCCCTGCTTATCAGTAGCAATCTTTTAAGAAGTGGATTTCCTTTTTTAATATTGGTGTCTCAAAAATGCATTTTAGTCAAGGTTTTTCAGCACAGAGATACTCAAACTGGTTTTATACTATACTGAATTATTCGGGTGCTCATTTGGAAGATTCCCAGCAGTTAACATGATTTAGAAATTACAAGAGTGTTTCAATATTAGAATTGTGGAAATACAGAATTACGTTCTGTAGAATGTACGTTTTGCTACAAAGAAAACCACTTCAGATTGTGTACCTACTAACCATTTAGTAATTGAAACTGAGAAAAGTGTAACTTCAGTTGGTGTAGGGGATATGACTGACTGAGTTTATTCAAATTATGCATTTTTAGTTATATGAGTTTGTTTTGTTTTGGCAGAGAATTTTCCTTGGTTATTCCTCACAGATCTTTCAGAGAAAATTATGCAACTGTAGCTAGATAATTTAGAGAAGATTGCTCTTTGCTTGCCTCACTGAAGGATGCAGCCAGTTCTGCAGCAGACTGGTGAGCAAGGTTCCACTTACTTTCTCCTTACCTTCATTAGGCTTTTTCAATTTTGGAGAAGGTTAGTGCAACTGCAGGAGGTAGTTTGAATCATAATTGTTGTGCTTAGTTACAAAGAACCTTGGAAGATAGTGGTTTCGAGAGAATGCAGTACTGCAGCAAATCTGAAGTACCTGAATATGGACTATGCAAACTACCTATTTCAGGATTAGTATTTTCAAATTTTTTTGGCAATGTAAGACCCCAAAATGCAAGTTTTCATGCATTTCAGTACTTCTGATATTCACTTGATTCTGTGAAATTGCACTCTTATTCCTGGGCTTCAGAATATATTCATTCATAAAAACTTATTATGGAAGTTAAAGTAAATAGCTCCAAGTTAATACATTTCTTTAGTGAGGATACAAAAAAGTGCCAGGAAATCTTTTTGTCTCAACAGTTTGCTCAAAAAAACCTTTTTCTCTCTTGAAAGATTTCATGACAATGGTACTGTGTAGCCACAGATCAACATCACATGATATGTTTTTGAACATTATGTTCTTGTAATATTTTGCGTATTGTTTTCTGAACCATTTATCTTCAAGTCCATGATCACTTCAGTGAGGTCACATGAATATTGTAATGAGGGAAGTAACTGGAGTTCAATATTCTTTTGTTTGTTATTTCTCCCCAAAATGTAATTTCTTCTTATTCCATTCACACTTAATTATTTAAGGCCACCACATTAAGATGATTTCTTCCCCCACTTTACATATGTGAATCATCATTAGCACTTAATCTAATCTCCAACATTTGGTTGCTTTTTTCTTCTATCTCTGTAAATGTTTTAAATGAAATTATTATTTTCTTTCAATTTCATTTGGAAAAGCAATCACTTAAATGCGTTTTGAATAAGTGAGGTAAAGTGGCCCAAGAAAAGAAAGGCAGTTATGTATTTAACATCGTCTTAGATGCAAATTTTTTTGTATGGTGCTGAGCCTCTGTTACTGTGACTAGAGTTAACTCCAGAGTCTTGCATAGAAGTTTGGAACCTGCTGATAGAAGGCGGCTTGCTGTTGTGCAGGGTAAATCATCTCCCCAGATACCATTAAGCTCTTTGGTGTTCTTACAGCTGCATCTACATCAAACCCGTTAGCAGCCTGCCTATGTTTAATTTCTCTGGAGCGTGCAAGGCAGACTTCTGCGTAAGAAAGGCTGTCAGGCCACCTGAGCATGGACCGAGGTTGCCCAGTGCAAAGCTAGGCAGTAATCGGATGGTATTTGTAAAAACTAAGTAAAGATCTTAATTCCACATATGGTGATTCCTGTAAGCCTGTAGCAGTCTGAGCTGCAGTATTGTCTCAGACCATTTTGATGTGCTGTCACTACCTTTGTAAGATATTTCTGAAGTTTGTTTTGTGCCTGTTCAGGAATTGCCCCATTCATTGTCTGTTTTTATGCAAAGTTATTTTGTTTAGAAGAAACTGGAGCACTTTTCCAGTAGTGAAAATATTCCACTACTGTTCCGATATTAATGGCCTGTTTAACAAGGATTTTAGGTCTTAGTTGAATATAAACCGGAATATGTGCGGACAGATTTAAATAATACAAAAATGATAACAGAATTGTGTCCTACTGTTTTTAAACAAGGTCAGTATTTTAGTTTCAGACTTCAGAGAGTACGGCTGTATTTTATGTTTTCAAATATTACATTTGAGTGGAAAGAAAATTACGGAGGCAGCAGCTTAATATCTAGGTAGAAGCTTAAATATCTGATGGTACGAAGCCTGTATTTTGCCTTTGGAGGCTGTTTACTTCCCTCCACTTAAAGCCTTACCCAGTTATCAGTGCAATCAATTGAAAAACCTGCATAGCTCAGTAACCTCTGGATCTTTTCTGTAATACGTGTGGAATTCATCATGTTAAGCTTGTCTTCGTTTTAGCAATGAGGGAATAGAAAGAAAATTTACTGAAATAATGTAGTAATGAATGAATCTCACCTGATTTTAGTATGCGTTAGGTTGTATTTTGTGCTGAACTAAAATACAGTTGTAATAATGAATGTCAAATAATGTTTTCATGAAAAAAGTTACGTTGATACGTAGTAATTTGCAACAACAGCGGCCATGGGTAGCTGCATGTGATTCAGAAGCTGAAGTGGACAACTTTAACTATAAAACTAGTGAAAGTTATTAAATGTAGTTACCCATGTTTTAATTGTGTTACAATATTGTATGATTTCCTGACTCATGGTTAGCTTTGTAGAAGACAGGTTGGGAAGCATACATCGTTGGGTACAGGTATGATAGTCACATCAGTGCCTCTCAAGTCAAAATGGTGTGTGAATCTGGGATGGTGGGTTTGAGGGAATGCTGACATTTTCATTCAACTTCTGTATTCTTACAGGAATCTCTTTTGTATGTATTTGTTTTGCAAATTGCTCCGTGGTTTATAGTTACATTTCATAAATAATTCTTGTATTCTACTCTAAGGTGAGGCTTATATAAAATATTTAGATGCGTATGTAAATATTTGGATAGTTTCTAGGTCATTCCTGTCCACCTTGTGGGTGGTTGAGTGAAATGTTAAAATTCTGTGGTAGTGTCATTTGTATTGGGGTAGAAGGAAGTTGATTTTGAAGTGGAAGAGAAATTAGGTCATTTTGTTTGTGTTTTTTTAACTTTGTAAGCAAAGCTTGTTGGTCATAGCTATTGAGAATATGAATAGGTTGTCCCTGTTACCACATTGTTGTAGCTAGTATAGAATTTAAATTTGAAGGAAATGATGGTTTCAGGGGTTTTTTTTTAATAGGTTTATATAAATTCATCTACTATTTAAAATAGATTTGATACAATTTTTTATGTAATTCAGTAAAACTGTCTATGCACTGTTTCAGATAAGCTGTGAAATCTGGTAGATACTAGTAGATAATCATGGCTAGTGTTTAGATGGGGGGTGTCACTTTTAAAGACAAATTTAGTGAGATGTTTTCCTTTGACTCTGTAGTTATCAGAGACTGTTACAGACGATTGCTGTACTCGAGGCTCAACGTACTCAAGCAGTTCAAGACCTTGAAAGTTTAGGCAAACACCAGAGAGAAGCACTGAAAGATCCTATTGGATTTGTGGAAAGACTCCAGAAGAAGGTATTTCAATGGGCTTTTCTTAAGTTTTACTCAGATTTTTTTTTAATAACTAGTAACTCATCATCTGTAGAAATCAGAGAATTCTGTAAATACTTGCATAAACATTATGAGTTTAAAAGTCTTTCTCTGCTGAGAGAAAATAGCCCTTTGCTTACTAAATCTGTAAGACATAGGTCTTCAATGATTTTATTAGATATGCTTTCTTTACTTTTTTTGGTATGTAGAAATGCAGTCTTTAAATTTCAAATTGTAATGTAGGTATTCTAAGACAGCCTGAAATCTACAGGTGACTGGAAGTACTTCATAGTAAGGCATCAGGTCAAGAATTCGTAACTTATCAGTAAAACTAAATGTTGTGCTATGAGTGAATTTTTCAGGGTACTTTAAAAAGAGCAGGAAATGTAGTTCAGGACCTAAAATCAAAATGAACATTAGAAAACATATCTGAGTTCTGGATAACATAGTAGAATATTGTCTGATGGAGGAGAATTAATTTTGATAAGGAAACATTTTCAAGCTTTTAAAAACCAAAAATGTAGTAACAGGGATACTGAAAAAAATATTAAAGCTTGAATACTTTCTTTCTGCCACATCTACCAGTGACAAACACGCTTGACTTTCTGGTCTGGTAGAAACATGTTGTATTTCAGTGAAGAATGAGGTAGGTATTTTATGGTGCTCTTTTCCTAGAGACCTAGGTTTAAAGAGAGGACTGATGTAAGCCCATTGGTTTCAGTGGATGTCTTTCCGTTAAATTTTGAGATGAGTTGGTAGCGTGCATGATGTAATAGTGTTGCATCTGATAGTCATTGTATGGGGAAACTCTAATGCTAGTTGAAAGTATCTGTTGTATTTTTATCTCCAAACCAAAGGAATTATATTCTCAAGGTTGACCTTTAAATAAAATGGTGAGCTTTGCAACAGTTGTATTCTACGTAGAAGACAGCAAAACCAGTGTAAAATATACATTGATTTCTTTGACGGGAGGAGTTTAGGTTTAACAGATGATAAAACTCTGACTCCTGTAGTTTCCTGTGTTAAGAAAGGTACAGATCCTGGGCAAACAGTATGTTTAAACAAAATAAAACACAGACAGATATTGAAGTCAAAAACACCTGACTTCAATTGTGAAATACATGCTTTAAATTTTATGCTCAATAAGCCATCATTGACCGTGCCGCTGCATATTCTATGTGCACTGTTGTGTATGATTCTTGAAGGATATCTTCTCCTTAAAAAGACTGTGCTGCATGGCACTTTAAAAATTCTGATTTTGATGCTACTGTTAGCTAAAAAGCAGTGTCAGATTTTCATAACTTTTAAGGATTCATAGTTTTTTTTTGTTTGGATATACAGCACTTTTGTTAAATACTACTTTTCTCTTTTCACTTTTTTTTTCAGGTCGATATGGGTCTTCCATATCCTCAGAGAGTTGTTCAGCTACCTGAGATTGCCTGGGACCAATACACCACTAGCCTTGGAAACTTTGAGAGAGAATTCAAAAACCGAAAACGTAACAGTAGGAGAGTGAAGCTGATTTTTGACAAAGGTAAAAGGAAAGTGGGCATACGTTACAAGAAAGATATGGCCAGTGTGGAGGTTTAATAATTCCTTTTTTTTGTTGCTTACAGTAGGTATACCTGCAAGACCAAAAAGTCCTTTGGATCCCAGGAAGGACGGAGAATCCATTTCATACTCTGTCTTGCCTTTAAGTGATGGTCCAGAAGGTTCTACAAACAGTCGTCCACAGGTAGCTGTTACAAAGATAAAATTTTACAAAACAGTACCTTTTGGATTTTTTTCTGTTTTAATATAGGTATGTATAATAATAAGAAGAATCTTAACTATTGCTTCAGATGTTAATATTGGTTATGATGTTTCATTCATGTACTCAAAGCAGAGAACTTATTTTTGGCTTAGACAAATTTTATTTCAAGTTTTCATGCGTTTATTTGGTTTGGGTTTGGTTTTACTTGGGTAGGAAAAGGATTAAAATCAAGTTATCCTAACTGTACTTTTTCTAAACACGTATTCCATTTTATGTACTGTGTTTGAGCAGATGATAAGAGGGCGACTTTGCGATGAGACCAAACCTGAAACTTTTAACCAGCTGTGGACTGTAGAGGAACAGGTAATTGGAAACTCTTCTACTTTATAGCTGTGGTAACACACTTGAGAATAAAGGCCAATTTTCTAATAAACTGTTTAAAGCACTTACTCATCTTTTGACAGCTCGTACCTCTGCTAGGAAAGATATGTTTATTTTTTTTTCCTGTTGATTTAGAAAAAACTTGAGCAGTTGCTTTTGAAGTATCCACCAGAAGAGGTAGAGTCCCGAAGGTGGCAGAAGATAGCTGATGAACTGGGAAATAGAACAGCAAAGCAGGTAACAAGTAAAACACTTTGAGAGGTAATCCCTTTCCTTGACTTTTTATTGTTTGTGGGCTTTTTTATTAAGTTTTTTAAGGAGCAGTGATAAGAGATTGTATCCAGGTTTCTCTTCGACAGTTAAGTAATTTATTTCTAATTGGAGCATTTTTTCTGTCAAAAATACCCCCAGTTCATAAACTGAGGAATTAAAAAAGAGGGGTTTTTTTTTAATCATGTTTTTAATTAATAAAACTTACTTTGCTAGAAAAAGATTTGACTGCTTGGGTGTGGTTTGAATGCTTGTGCTGTGGTACTGGTAATGTCAGTCACTGCATCCTAGCAGTTGACACAGATTCACAGATTTATTTGTAGATGTCTGGTTTTTTTTTTGAACTAGCAATAAAAAAAATGCAGTACCCTTTCAATAGTCACTTATTTTTTCTTAAAAATGTAACAGTAGGCCCTGCATTTCACTAATAACAATGCGACTCTTAAAATTCTGTATTTGAGATCAAGAATAAAAGTGCTTCAAAGCCCATGACAAAGCTGCCAGTCCTAGTTATTCATTAGATTTTGACAGCATGCATTTAATTCTGTATAACAAGTATAGTGACACCGACTGTTCTCAGATTGAGTTACATTGGAGTGCTGAATTTCCTGTGCCTCAATACTGTAGAATGGGCAGACATGTTAATAGACGGAAAAATTAGTTCTGTACTGGGGCCAACATTCACAAAAGGACACAGATGTGGAGACAGGAGTGTGACTAGAGTGAAAAATGCTGATGTTCTGCATTTACAGTATTTTAATTTCTCCTATCTCAGTTGTATGCTTTCAGGTGAAAATGTACTGAAGTATTTCAGTATACAAGATTAGCTTATCTCGGATTGTATCTATACTTACATGTCTCCATACCTGAAAGAATTAAACTATATGCTTACTTAATTAATAGATAAAATATAGAAGTACTTTCTGTATGCTAACTATGCATAATTTATTTGTCATTGTTAAGAAAGAATAAGTTTAGCTTCAGCAGGTAACAACAAGCTGCTAAAATTCTTTCTGTCGTACTTTTTGCTAGATTTCCTGTGTACTTTCAAACAATGGTAGCTTTTTCTCCGAAAGCCTTCAAAGCCTCTGGAAATGTTACAAATGCAGCATTGCAAGCTAAATAATGTTTGGAGTAGTTGTTGCAAAGAAGAAAATGTGGATTTCCTGTCCTTATTTTCTGAACCAATGTAGCAATACTGGCAAAACTTTGAAGTGAAGGCCTGTTACATTTCATTTGACATTTAATTGTTGCATGTTGTTTTTTCTAGGTTGCCAGTAGAGTGCAAAAATATTTTATTAAACTGACTAAAGCTGGTATTCCAGTTCCAGGAAGAACTCCAAACTTGTATTTATACTCCAAAAAGGTGAGACAATATTCCAGCAGAAATTCTGTATTTCTGTTTGCATTTACAAGCAAATTGAGTCTAAATCATTGGTATTTTCAGTAGGTTTAAGTCTTGATTAGTGCTTTCTTACTAACTAGTTCTAGCTTGCATGTTTTTCTTAAATAAAGTAATCTTTTTCTTTTGCTGTTAGCACTGTAGAGTGAGTTGGGTGTTAATTCTAATTTCACATTAATATCTGTTCATTACATATCTATCACATAATCTCAGGGATGTGAAGTGTCGAAAGAACCTAACAGATCACAAGCTGAACTAACAGGGTTGAATGGTTAGTCTTGGGGTACTTTTTCCTCATTTGTAAGTTTAGTGTAACTGATCTAGAAGAGGATAATGAGCCCTAGAAGTCATATGGTACAGTTGTCTTTTAACAAAACCAAAGAATTACGTATAACTGAGCATACTGAACTAGCACAAGCATAGGCTTAAGACTGAAGTGTCATGTTTTATTTTGATTTGCAGCATACATGACCATTACAATAGAATGGTCATATAAATGACTATTAAAATATGGTGCTTTTCCTGATCTTGGAATGGATGAGAAAAGAATATGGTCCTGAGAAATCTTCCTTGTTTGCAAAAGAAAAGAGACTAGATTTCTGTTCAGACCAGTCATATATTCTGATTTAAATGATGTAGTACTCTTGGATACTAATGAGGATGGTAGGCATTTGAAGAGGGCAGGCTCAGGTTTTGTGGGGGTTTTGTTTGTTGTGGGGTTTTTATTTGGTTGGGTTTTTTTTTTTAAACCGTTGTGTTTACAAAGGTTCTTCAAAGCCTGTTACAATGGCATTTTGCAGAGTAACATTACTTTTTTGCGTCCAGGTGTCTGTGATGTTTTCCGATTAAGAATAGAGAAGTCTTGCATTGATTCTGTAAAAAGGCAAATTTGCAGATTTAATCCCTTGATAGGTTGGGAACAAAAGTTACTGCCAGAGGGGCCCGATAGAAAGATCTACCGCAGCTGATCTCTTAATTATTTAAAATGTTACAAACCTCCAATTGTCTCCTGGTATTCTCTGAAGTTACTGCAAACAAGGAGTGCTTGTGTCAGAGGCTTTCCAGTTTGCCATCTGTTATGGTATTGCCATTTTACTTTCCCCAGGATTTTAATCTACCCTTCTGCTCTACAAACAGAGGCAGGGAGGGTGCAGGCATGACTCTGTCCGCTGCCTTGTCTATTGGAAAAGCGCTTTCTGGCAGAAGAACTAAAAAAACAGCTGGAAACACTGGTACCTTAAATACTGTGGTGCGATTCATCTGTTAGAACTCTGAATTACTTGTACAGTTTACCATACTGTGAGGCTAATTTGAAAAGGGGTTGAAAATTTAGTTTTGAAAATTATAATCCTTTGAGTTCTTTGTGTCACCTTACCGTTTTAAATTATCTTAGTCACATGTCTTTTCTTCTTTCCTCTTGGTTTTATTTGGAAAGACTGTTACTACAGAATGTGAGCAATGTTGCCAGGCAGCAGATCCCTGTATTTGGTAAAAAATGGGAAAACTTAATCAGTACATATGTGACATTCTAGTCACATTTTTCACTAATTTGAACGGTGACCCATAAAGTTCCTTAACCCCACTGATGTGCATACAAACACAGCATAACCAAGAGTGACATTTTTTTTGTAAAATTCTTAACATTCTTATACTACAATGGTAATGCTACCATCCTACAGGCTTTTCTTCAGCTTATATGTAGAACAAATCTAATACTTACGTCTGTTTTCACAGTATGATTTATATCCTTATTCCCAAGTCATGAGAGTAAGGTCATTGTGCCGGGGTTTGTATTAAGGTAGCATCTCCATTGTGTATTTGTATGCCACATAAGAAATACAGCAGATGAAAAAATCAAACAAATAGCCTATGTGGGGGAATTCAGCTCTCAGTCTGCTAGTATAGCTGTCTACTTAGAGCACAGATTGACAGCACTGTACCAGGCTGCAGTTATTCCCGAGTCTCCAGTGGAGATAACGTGGCAGAAAGCAAATACAAGGGGTATTGGAAGCCTGGGTCGTGCTTGTGCTTATTTTGATAGTGAGTATGAGGTTATGCTGAAAACCACTTTATTGCCAATAATAGAAGGATGAAAAATGGATGTGGATACTTAAAGCACATATCTATGGGAGAATAAAATACATAGATATATTTAGTGTAAATAATTGTGTCAAAAGGAATGCTTCACAAGAAGGTACTTGCATTTCTCCATGGGGATTGCCGAGGATGTGTTTTTAAATGGTTACTGGGAGGTGAGAAGCGTATTCAGTTCTTGAATATCTTGTTGAAGTTCCTGTGTATATCTCCTCAGATGACATAATGTCTCTTCTGATAAGTGATACAGGAAATTAAACAGGATGCATCAGTTTATTTTCCTGTATAACTGTTATCTACTATTGGTGAAAATAAAACTGAATCAGAGATTTAGGACTCTAGTAGTCAGTTCTTCAATTATGGCTTATCATTTTCAATTTAATGCTTATATAATATCATTAGTGCACCTGCTTTTAAGCTTAATCTAGAAGACATGTTTCCCACAGGAAAAATGTTTTTTTAACTGTCTGCTTTTATGTAGTGTTCTAGTTCTTTCTTCACCAGAAGTAGAATTGCGTTAAAAAGAGAATTCAAAGCCTCAGTTAAATTCCTAGGTCATAACTGTATGCATAACAGTGCTGCTACTGAGCGTAGACACAGTTTTCCTTTCTTGATTTCCAGATCTAGTATTGAATGCCGATCTGTTTTCTATTAACAGAAAATTTAAATTGTTATGTCAGCTCAAGCTGAAATACTGTCTAACCTTATTAAATGGAAGTATTTTGGGGAGGTTGAAATCTTAAAGGAAACCAGAAAAGCAGCAAAACACAGGAAATCAATGATCATAAGGCAGAAGGTGGAAAAATTCAACACAATGGATAGTACATCAGTCTTAGAACAAAATGTTCATTTTTATTTTGTGCATTGTAGTTCTTCTGCAGATCTGAGGTACTAGTTTCCAGCCGTGACTACAGACCTCATCTCTTTCCTTAAGAGTGAATGGAGCTAGTCTCAATTCCTTGTTATACTTCTGTCTGCATAGCTACATTCCATCTAAGATAATTTTTGCGATCTTTGCCTTTACTTTTTAAACTGTGCACAACTGTAAGATAATGCTAGATCCCTCTTTAGAGGTTGAATCCCTATTTAGAGATAAAGGGTTGTATTATAGCATTACAGGTTTGTGACTGATATAGGAACCTTTGGGATAAAAAGTCTTGCATAAAAGAGAAGGTATTAACTATTGTAAATATTTCTTATACTTTATCTGTATGACACAGTGGAAGACAATTATTTCTTCTGTGATTATTAAAATAAACCTTTTTCATACTTCTGCTTTTTTATTCACACTGTTTTCCTTAAATTGAGGAATGTAGGATTTGACATTTAAGATGTCAAAATGCTGGTCTGGAAAGTAGTTAAGTAAAAAGTTGAGTCGGTTTCTTACACCCTAAATTCTTCTTTTTTGATATTTAATATTCTTCCATGGGGATTAAGTAATAGGGGCTGAGTGCCTTTAGGTAATCTATTTTAAAACTGCCATGCATTCTACACTTTCAGACAGCATTAAAGTTGAAAGGTTTTAGATATGCACTAATGGAGTAATTTATCTCATCTAACATTTTTTAGGTTCTTTTTCCAGTCAGTGGCAACGAAAAAGAACCTTCAGAGAGCAATTCTTCCTAACTCTTAGAAAGCTCTTTTATGGTGGAATGAATTGCCTTTTCACTCCTTGGACTAGGACAGAAATCTGGACAATTAGCCTAGACCTAGATTTTCTAAGGCACAGATTAATACAAGAAGTTGATGATAAGCATCAGGCATGGGCTGGTCTTTTGGGTCCTGGACCTGTGCAGAATTACTTCTTTATTTAGTCTCACACTGACACCATTCACGACCCTTGGAAGTCTTTTAATATCTTTGCACTATGTTTCTTAGTCTTCAAATGGTAACAGCTTTATTTTCTGTTTTTCTATTGTTGTCAGTCTCGTTTATTTAGATGGTAGGGGTTTTATGGTAAAGGTTCTTTCTTACTGGGTTCTTACCAAAGAAGTGTTGCATTGTTCTCTGATTTCTCTTGTTACGGAGGAGAAAAACTCCAGCTGTATGAGGCTCTGATATAGAGATTAAATTAAAAATAATTGGAATGATGATAGACTGTTTAGTGCAAAAGAGCTATTTTCTGGCAAGGTCTGATCGGTGAGGATTACTTAAATAATAACCAAGGAGTGTTTGTAAAAATATGTCATTTTTTCACTGTAGTCATCGAGTAGACGGCAGCATCCTTTAAATAAACATCTTTTCAAACCTTCAACTTTCATGACATCTCATGAACCTCCAGTTTATATGGATGAAGATGATGACAGATCCAGTTTTCACAGCCATATGGATACTGCAGCGGAAGAGGAAGTATCGGTATGTTATTTAAATCAGTAAGAGAAGGTCTTGCTTACTGTCATTTTAACCTTGTTTAATGAATAATATGAGGATTAACCATCTTTGCCATAAAATATCATGAAGTAAGTATTAAATTGTGGTAAGATTCATGAGCCATTTTGAATTATAAATACAGCATTAATATAAAGGCCTCCAACTGCAGAAAATATAGACGAAATTAAAAAGGAAGTACTTAAAAGAAGTAATGAACAGTTTTGTCCTGAAACAGCTCTAAAAAGTTTTAGTTGCGTGTTTTCAGAAAGTGATCTGACATGAGATCAGTTTAAAAATCATATAAACAGTTTAAAAATCGTATAAACTATATAGTTATGATTCTGGTTGAAGACATGTTGTATTAGACAAGTTACATAGAGCCCTGGTAAAATTTGAATGCTGTTGGCATCATTGCTTTTTTTTTCTTCCTTCACTGGCTGAATTAATTATGGATTTTTTTTTTTAAATCCACTTCAAAGTGTAAACTAGCAGACTGAGTTGTCAATCAACAAGCAGATGTATATTTTTTTAGAGACAAATTCTAGTAGGCATCCTAACCCAATTTATTATTACGTCATGTAGTGTTCCACTTTCCTAATTTATCACATGCAACAATACTAGAAGAATTTAGAGATACATCTTTCCCACTTAGAATCATAGAATGCTTTGGGTTGGAAGGGACCTTTAGAGGTCATCTAGCCCAACCGCCCTGCAGTGAGCAGGGACATCTTCAACTAGACCAGGTTGCTCAGAGCCCTGTCCAACCTGGCCTTCAATGTTTCCAGGGCTGGGGCCTCCACTGCTTCTCTGGGCAATCTGTTCCAGTGTTTCACCACCTTTACAGAAAAAAATTTCTTCTTTATATCTAGTCTAAATCTACACTCCCCTAGTTTAAAGCCATTGCTCCTTGTCCTATCGCAACAAGCCCTGAAAATATTTTCCCCATCTTTCCTATAGGCCCTCTTCAGGTACTGGCAGGCTGCAATAAGGTCTCCCCGCAGCCTCCTCTTCTCCAGGCTGAACAGCCTCAGCTCTCTCAGCTTTTCCTCCTAGGAGAAGTGTTCCAGCCCTCAGATGATCTTTGGATCTTTGTGGCCCTCCTCTGGACCCTCTCCAACAGTTCCATGTCCTTCTTGTGCTGGGGGCTCCAGAGCTGGATGCAGGACTCTAGGTGGGGTCTCACCAGAGCAGAGTAGAGGGGCAGAATCACCTCCCTCGACCTGCTTGCCACGCTTCTCTTGATGTAGCCCAGGATATGGTTGGTGTTCTGGGCTGCAAGCGCACATTGGTGGCTCATGTCCAGCTTTTCATCTGCAAGTACCTCCAAGTCCTTCTCAGCAGGTCTGCTCGCAATCCCTTCACCCCCCAGCCTGTATTGATAGCGGGGGTTGCCCCGACCCAGGTGCAGAACTTTGCACTTGGCCTTGTTGAATCACATGAGGTTCACACAGGCCCATTTCTTGAGCTTGTCCAGGTCCCTCTGGATGGCATCCCGTCCTTCTGGTGTCTCAACCGTACCACTCACCTTGGTGTCATCTGCAGACTTGCTGAGGGTGCACTCAATCTCGCGAAGTCATTGATGAAAATGTTAAACACCGGTTCCAGTACAGACCCCTGAGGGACACCACTTGTCACCGGTGTCCATTTGGACATCGAGCTATTGACCACTACCCTCTGGCTGTGACCTTCCAACTAATTCCTTAGCCACCGAGCAGTCCACAGATCAAATCCGTATTTCTCCAATTTAGAGAGAAGGATGTTGTGAAGGGACTGTGTCGAAGGCTTTACAGAAGTCCAGATAGGTCACATCCATACCTCTTGCCCTTGGTGAAGCCATGTTGGCTGTCTTGAATCATCTCCCTGTCCTCCATATGCCTTCGCGTAGCTTCTAGGAGGATCTGTTCCATGATCTTCCCAGGCACAGAGGTGAGGATGACAGGTCGGTAGTTCCCAGGGTGCTCCTTCCTACCCTTTTTAAAAATGGGCACAATGTTTGCCTTCTTCCAATCACCAGGGACTTTGCCTGACTGCCATGACCTTTCAAATACCATGAAGAGTGGCTTGGCAATGGCATCAGCCAGTTCCCTCAGGACTCTGGGATGCATCTCGTCAGGTTCCATAGACTTATGTACGTTCAGGTTCCTCAGGTGTTCCCGAACCTGGTCTTCCCTTACAGTGGGAGAGGCTTTGCCCCTCTGGTCCCCATCTGGCAGTCCATCAGCTGGGGAGGGGTGAGGAGAGGGGTTGCCAGTGAAGACTGAGGCAAAAAAGTTGTTGAGTTACCTCAGCCTTCTCCTTGTTTGTTGATACGAGGTTGCCGTTCTTGGTCATCAAGGGGGTATGCTTTCTGTAACCTTCCTTTTCTCGTTGACATAGCTGTAGAAGCCCTTCTTGTTATTCTTAGCATTCCTTACCAAGTTCAGCTCCAGCTGTGCCTTGGCCCTCCTGACCTCATCCCTACACAACTGGGCAGCATCCCTATACTCTTCCCAAGATACCTGTCCCTGGTTCCACTGCCTGTGCAGTTCCCTCTTGCCCTTCAGTTTGACCAGCAGGTCTCAACTCAGCCATGCTGGTCTCTTCCCTTCCTTGCCTGACTTCTTACACCTGGGGACTGAGAGCTCCTGTACTCCATGGAAAGCATCCTTAAAGATCTGCCAGCTCTGTTCTGCCCCTCTGTCCCTGAGGACCATTTCTCAGGGGGTCCTACTGACTAACTCCTTGAAGAGCTGGAAGTTGGCTTTCCTAAAATGTAGGTTCCTGACTATACTCCTCGTCTTTCCCATATCCCTCAGGACTGTGAACTCCACCAATGCATGATCATTGCAGCCCAGGCTGCTTCCAGTCTTGATGTCACTGATGAGCTCACTTGCATTGATGAGCATCAGGTCCAGTATGGCATCCCCTCAGGTAGGGGTGTCAATTACCTGGCTTAAAAAGTTATCCATAATGCGTTCTAGGAATCTCCTGGATTGCCTACAGCTCGCCGTGCTACTTTTCCAGCAGATGTCAGGGTGGTTGAAGTCCCCCAGCAGGATGAGAAACTGTGAGCGCGAAGCCTCCTGGAGCTGGAGGAAGAAGGCTTCGTCAGTAGGCTCCGCTTCATCAGGTGGCTTGTAGTAGACACCCATGACCAGGTTCCCTTTGTTGCCTCTGTCTCTGATTCTTACCCATAGGCTTTTGACCCGTTCGTCACTATTCTTCAGGGACAGCTCTTCACACTGTGTTGGTTTCTTGATGTAGAGGGCAACGACGCCTCCACCCCTCTTTCCCCGCCTGTCCCTTCTGAACAGCCTGTAGCCATCAATAGCCACGCTCCAGTCATGGGATGCATCCCACCAAGTTTCAGTAACGGCAATCGGGTCATAGCTTTCTAGTAGCGTGGTAGCTTCCAGCTCTTCCTGTTTGTTTCCCATGCTGCGTGCATTCATGGAGAGGCACTTCATCTGCGTCATCTTCATAGAGGAACACCCCTTGTTTCCCTTGGGGTGTTTCACCGAAGCTTCCTTGTTGGCTCCTACTACCTCAGAAGCTCCCAGCTCATCTCCACAAGACTAAAGTCTTCGTACTTCCATATAGAGGGACTATATCCTACGGCTAGGATGCTGGGCAAGATTCACAGCTGGTGTGGTTCACTGTGGCTTTACTGTGCTTAGACTGAAGAACCTGTCTTGTTACATTTTGTTTGGTTTTTGTTTATTGTGAGCCTAGTGACATCTTGTGTGTGAAAAGCTTGTTGCATAACAGAAGTATTAAGGCCACACAGTATAAGTCCATTCATTTTCTGTACTGACTTTGTTACATGGACTGCATAATCTTCCTTAAATTATTAAATTTGCTCTTCTGTTACTCATTCTTAAATCTCATCTTCAATCATCTTCTATATTCTCTCTCTAATGGTCTTTTGGTTCATCTGCAGACAATTCCTGATAACTTTGCGTATTCCAATAAGAAGCTTAAAGCGCTCGGAAAGAAAAACGCATAGTAGAAGAGATGCAGATAACTGTTATTTATCTTAGTGGAACTGGTTTTGAGCAAACATTTTTTTTGTTCTGTATTGTTTTTAAATACATACTTTCTAACTGTTTTGAATATTTTCCTAAATTGTTTTGGCTTTGCCATGGTGTCCTAACTCTAATAAATAAAGGCACCATAAATCAACTGGGATTTGTTTTAATTTGGATAGAAGTTGCTGTTTTACTTTCTTTTTCTTTTGCAGTGATAATGGTGGACTTGTGCCCCCCTCCTCCTTTTTTTTTAAAAATATAAATTTGGCTTAATATTTTCTTTCTTCACTAGTGCAGCATTTCCAGATGGATATATTTCTGGCTTGCAGTAATGTAGAAAGACACAGGTGAGCTCAGTTATCAAAAAGATCCCCATTATCAGTGCAAAATAGAAGCAATTTGGTAGAAAAAAGAGATCATGAACTATATGCAAAATGAATGTACAGGATTCTGTTTTAATGTTAAAAGTCAGATCTCTGAGTGACAGTCACTGTCTTGGAGAAATATTTTGCATCAGCACGATGAAGAAGAGATTCAGTGTAGCAAGAAAATTATAGGAAGAGTTTTCTTTGAGTTCTTTACAATGGAAGTACCAGGCACTGTTCCCTTGTAAAGACAGAAGATTTTGCTTGGATATTACCAGTCAGCTTGACTGGCATAACCGTTCCTGAAGAAGTGTTTCAGTATAAATGAGCTATTCCCAGGTGAAGACCCTCTATTCCTCACAGAGTGAATTTACTTTTCAGTTATGAGTACTTCATTTTGTGAGTGATTATTCTAGAATACTACTACTTACTATTCCAGAGTGAAGCGTCCACACAGGGAGCTACTGTAGCGGAGTTTATTCAACATACAGTTATTTTGTGCCAAGTAGTTTTTGTCAGAAAAACTTTGGAGGTTTGCATGGAAGGTGAATCCCTGCTTTATATTAAGAGAATGTAGCTTATCACCACACAATTTAATCACGTCATTTAACCTTGATTTTTCTGAATGTTTGCAGTCTACTCCCTTATATAGGTTCATAATTAAAATTAAACAATTGATAAGGCCTTTAGAAATTCAGCGCTGGAGAGGAAGCCTCTTTGCCTCACTTCCTTTAATAAACTTAGTAAATAATACAGATTCATTAAAAAAAGGTTGCATTTAAGTGTGTAGGCTACATTAGAAGAATTTTGACTACTATCTTGTAATTGTTTTACATCACTGAAGGTTCCTATCAGTATAGGATCTGAAAAGTGCCCTACATCACAAAAGACTTGTCATCTATGAAAACAGCTGACATCTGCGAAGTACGGCTGGTACAACTGAATAGCCGTCTTGAACAGGCATCTGAATTAGAATAAGAGCTTCTGTCTTCTCATAACATGGAGGTCCTCAACCTTTGTTGAAGAAAATTGGATGGGAAAAACCAGAAATGGTGTGTTTCTTTAAAAAGAGAGAACCGTTTGTTGAACATCTCTGGCAAATTTATATGCACCAGCATGTAGGGAGAGAAACTTTCTCGTAATTTAGGAAAAATATAAGTCTGTTTTCTTAAGCTAATAAGAGACAGCATGAAGTAAAGGGATGAAGGAGTTGGATAACTCTGAAATTTCTACTCTTCCAGCCATGGAATGATGCTTCTCATCACTTTTTATTCCTGCAGGTAAAGGTGAGAAGTTAATACTGTTAACATCGACTGTCTTCAAATAAAAAATACATATAATGAAACTTGGTACTGTCTTCTAAAAATCTGAGTTTGTGTAAAAATTCTTAAAATTGTAAAAAGTTTTTGGTTGTCATTTGTTTTTAATATTTTCACAGCTTTGAAAGTACTTCAGAGCAGTGATCCTAACTATCCTCAGAATAGTATTATTCCATACCATTCCACAGAATACTAGAGAAAGATGAATTAACTTGATAAAACTGACTTGAAATTTCAGTTCTCAAGTATGATGTCTGTTGCTGAGTATTTAAAATAAACTAACTTTGTCTTAAACAAAAGCTAAGTTTTCTACTGCACCTGCTATTTTTTCCCACAATGTATGGACAAGTGGATTGTATGCAAATTGCAGTTAGGCATCTAAGATGAGAAAAAAAACCGAGAAACTGAAGTTAGGCACTGCTCTCTTCTTTATACTACAGATAAGCTCTTCACCAGAAGAAATATGTTTTTAGGATAATGCTTTTTGGTTTAATGCAAATAACAAAGTATAAATACTACAAAATGAAACGTAAGTTAGCTGTATGTGTTGTTTTGTGCTATGTTTTTAAAAATAATTTCCTACTGTGTTTCTTACTTAGAATATATTGCCAGCATTTTCTCAAAGATTATTAATCATATATAGTGATTTATGGAACATACGTCTTACTAGTTATTATATTCCTAAAGTAAAGCATGTTTCTCATTTTTTTTAACCATCAACAGGATGAAGAGAGTATTCCAATAACATATCGAGAGTTACCTGAATACAAAGAACTGTTAGAGTTTAAAAAATTGAAGAAACAGAAACTCCAGCAGATGCATGCAGAAAGTGGATTTGTGCAACATGTGGGATTCAAGGTGAGTTTAAGAGATGTTTACCTGTTACCCAGTGGACAGTAGTTCAAAGATAACATGGTTTGGATTTCCTAAAAAGGCTTTGTTTAATATAGCAAGTTTGGTTCCTTAGTTTTTGTTCACTGTGTCTGCTTTCCCTCATCTTCTTTAGTAAAACAACCCAAGTATGTCACTCTTTCTGGTAGCTCAGGTTTCACTGAATGCTGATATTGTATGAAAATTAAAAAGCATATTGTCTTTTTCTCATTTGTATTATGAAAGTACAGCTCTAGAACCATGTTAAATAATTACAGAATTCCATTTGACACTACTCTCTGCTTAGACTATGATTCATTGATTATAATTTCTGATTATGAATTTGGGATCATTTTGCCTCCACTTGAGGCCAAAAAAGGGACAAAGATTTTGAGTGAGAATAGTAATAGATCAATAATTTTTTCGTTTTTAGCAACTTTCTAATCCTATTAAGTAATAACTCATAGAAGGTGAAGCAAGGACATGAAACAATAGTTGCATGAAATTAAGAAAATAAACATTAAATTAAACTTACTTGTTCTGGTATCAACAACTAATAGGTAACATGAAAGAAAGGGCATGCTCTAAATATATTTTCTAGTTTGCAAGGAATTTTCTGTGTAGTTGGTTGCTATGTTGGAACAGTTTCTTCACCTTGTTTGGTGTTGTGCAGCTAGATTTATTTTCTAATACCCATTCACATAAGAATGCAACGATACTCAGTTTAAAGTTCAGTTCAAAATGACTGGAAAATCAATACAGCCTTGTTAGTTGACACAGACAGACTTAATCATGTTGTTTAAACTCGAAGGCGCTTTTTATTTTTGTCCTTTTTTTTCAAAGTTAACATGGTGTGTTAGGTTTTTTGGTTTGGTTTTGGTTTGTGTTTGTTTACATTAGTGTTTTCTTCCCCCCAAAATCAAAACTTTGATCAGGCAGATCAGACTTCTAGGTAACAAACTAGTTGCGTTTTCTACATAAAATTACTCTGAAAAGTAAATTGGCATTATGCAGTGTCAAACACTCGAAGTTTGGAAGTTTCTTTGCAATCTGAGTTTTATTATCATTATAGTAAGCTATGAAATTACATGATTATATACTATTTTCCCTCAGGAGTGCTGCTTCCTCAGTGCATGGGCTGGATGGAGCTCACCTGATGGGCAACCATTTAGAACACTTTTAGTTCTACATGGCCTTCAACCTCACTTACTACACATTATTCAAACTCTACTTTGAATATTGAATTACTGAATCCTTTGTGGGCTTTTTATGGCTTTCATTGCTATAATATCAGAGCACTTTGCACATATATTTCTTTTTTCCTTAAGAAATGAAAGGCATGGTATTATTTCTGTTTCACAGCAGAGAGGGAAGCTGGAGCACAGAAATTAAGGTCAAGGGTTTCCGCTAACTTGGTTCTCAGATTGAGATAACTGGAACCAGTTTTTGTTTTTTATTTTTTTTTTTAAAGTATTTAGCATTATACTGAACTTAATATTTTCAGAGAACAGCTCTGAGTGTGCTTAGTCCCTCCCCATTATCAGCCCTCAAACTCTGAAAGCCATCGGTGGAAGGAAGGGATACAGCTGTGACAAATCTGTTTGTAGGGTGTTTGTAACTCTGAGTGGATTAGGTGTAGCAAGGAACCAGCTGCTGTGCAAGTGCATTTCACAGATGCTGTGAGAAAACTTCATGTTCTGGAGGAGGCTGAGCTATGAGAGCACGGGCTTGTTCCCCACATTTCTTTCTCCTTTTCAGTCCTGTCTCTGCAGCACTCTTCATAGTTCAGATTTTTGAAAGGTTCTCCTTGGCTCCAAGTCCCATTTTCCAGGTTCCTTTTTTTGTCAAGTATTTTTGCATTTCTGCCCCTCTTCTCTACCATCATGAATTTTTCATCCAGTCATGATGTTAAGTTTGTACTTTGTTTCTTTCTCTTTGTGCCACACTGTTCTTGCACTTAGCTGCTGTTGTGTTGTCCCCGATTCCTGTTGGGGGATTAGTCCTTGTCTTCTTGCTCAGTGTTAGACTTCTCTTCCCTTCCCTAAACATGTTGTCCCATTTGCTTCCCAGCCACCTGGCTTTTAGTTCCAGCCCACCTATAATACGTTATTTTATTTCTTGAGTTTGAAAGTTCATCAGTCTGACCTGTCATGTCATGATCTGCAGCCCATCAACAGCCTTCCAACAGGCTCTACTGGTCTAGTCTTACTGCTTTCTTCTGCCATGGAAAGTGGATCTGTATTTAGACATTTTATATGGTTGGATTTCAGCTGTGGAAACATCATGTTTACGTATTGTGTCGCGGTAGTTCTTCAGCTGTGGGAGCTTAAGCAGTGGCTGCAGGCAGGACTAGGTCTGCTTTTGTAGAGCAGGAGGATCATGTCAACATGGAGCATGCAAGGAGTGTGAACCAAAGCAACAGAAAGATTGGTCAATCCTCAGGGCTCTGGAGGGCCTCTCCTAGGGAATGAGGACTTCTTTATCCATGAATACATTATGATCCATGATGAGAAGAATTGAGCTGTGTGGGCTAGTGCATGGGTGCTCTTTTGTGTTGGTGTATACTGTTACTAATGTGATTAATTTTGCTGTTTTCTTAATGCTCTTCCATCTGCTTCACAGTGTGATAACTGCGGAATTGAACCTATCCAGGGTGTTCGGTGGCACTGCCAAGACTGCCCTCAAGAAATGTCCTTGGATTTCTGTGATTCTTGTTCTGACTGGTGAGCAGCACATGCTTCTACTTGCTATTTGTAATTAGCTTGGATAGCTCTGTGTGGCTTAATTGCTGTGTATGTTGGAAATCTTTGCTCCAGCATAAGACACATCTCCTGTGTTGGGTGAAGTGGAAGATACTTTAGCATATATTTGTGGGAGATACATTTTGTAAGCATGTTCTGCAGAGATATATTTTTTTTTTCTTGATAAGAGTGCACAGATAGGTTTGGTACTGTTAAATAGTGGGGGAAATTACACTTTATGAATTAATTGTTTGTATCAAATTTGGTATGAATCTGTTAATATCATCACTGTTTCTGAAAGTTAAAGATAAGGAAAATATTTGACTTTTAAACTGTTATCTTTTTCTTTCCCTTGCAGTCTGCATGAAACAGAGATTCATAAGGAAGATCATCAGTTAGAACCTATTTACAGAGCAGAGACATTTTTAGACAGAGACTACTGCATGTCCCAGGGCACCAGTTACAATTATCTTGACCCAAACTACTTTCCAGCAAATAGATGACATGGGAAGCAGATCTACCATCTTGGGCTTACTATCATCTTTGGAAAATAACAATGGCACCATTGTTAATTCTGTGCACATTTTGGAAAGACTGCTTTCCCTGAAATGTCGCTCACAGCATGACAGCTTCCTGGGTGTACTTGTCAAACTACAGCTTCGAGCTGTCATGGTTCTAGATCACTGAACAGCAGCTGAACATTCCTAGTGTGCAGAAGGTTTCACTGGGAGACTTTCCTTTCACCACATTAGTCATTGTTAGGTGGTGAATCTAAACACGAAAGAAAAACGTACAAAAGGGTGAGCCAGAAATGAGAGCACACATTAAAGATAGAGTAAATTCCAAAGGCTTTGAAGAACTTGGTTATAATGAGATCCAGAGGAGATGAAGTATTTATATTAAAACAGTTTAGTAGCTTGCAGTTTTGTTGTGAAATAGTTTTCAGCACAGTAACTGACTTCTTTAGGCAAGGTTTTAACCAATGACAGTGTTTGCTTCTAGGATGTACTCTAAAAAATACTCACTGTCTCAGCGATGATTGGTTACAGGCCTTTATTAAATTGGAGCTGCTTAATCACATTGACTTTCAATTTTTTTTTAATTTTTTTTTTTTTTTAAAACCACGATGAACTCTATTTACCAACAGTGAAGCACTACAGGGGGCAACTGTGGCATTGCTTCCTTAACCAGCTCATGGTGTGTGAATGTTATAAAATTGTCACTCAGATATATTTTTTAAATGTAATGTTATATAAGATGATCATGTGATGTGTACAAAATATGGTGAAAAGTGCCAGTGGTAGTAACTCTGTAAAGTCTCTAATACTCAACATTAACTCCTTTAAAATAAAATACACAGCCTTCTGCCTCTGTATTTGGAGTTGTTAGTGCAACTCATCAAAGAAAACTGCCTAATATAAATCATATATATGGTAATAATTTTTCCTCTTTTGTAGTCTGCACAAGATCCATGAAAGATTGTATTTTTATTACTATTTAAACAGTGATTAAATTTAGCCTGAGCAGTGAGCAAGGGTTCACATGCATTCTTTTATACTGCTGGATTTTGTTGTGCATCATTTAAAACATTTTTGTATGTTTCTTCTTATCTGTGTATACAGTATGTTCTTAAATAATGTTCAATTGTCAGGAGAACTGTGAGAAATAAACTATGTGGATACAGTCTGTTTATATATAGAATGCTTGCTGTGACTTCCTTTCTGTGTAGTTCCGACTTTTTAATCAGGATGGAAAACATTAGAAGGACATTTTCATACGTCAAACAAATACTCCCTATGCAGACCTGCAAGATGCCCAGCGCCGTCCTCTGCTGTTAATTTCAGTGGGAGCTGGTGGTGCTCTGCGCCCGCTGCACTGCACGTCGCCTTTGGCAGGATTAGCGTTTCAGTCTTCTCAGATCTTACTCACAGACTGTTCTTTCTCAGTTTGCAGAAAATTCAGATTTTGCTAGCCCTGGTACACTGTATACCGTTGTCTGAGAAGCTTTGTAATTATTGTGACATAATTTAGTTAATATATTTTCTATTGAAATGTATAGCTTGTGATTCAGAAACACTTGATCATTTTATAACTGTAATGGACTTCCAGTTGCTTTGAAACTTGAATACTTGAAGTCATTAGCTAGAAATGAAACTAATTTGACTTTAAAAGATGGCAATAAGAAGGATAATTGGCTGGCTGCACCTAATTTTAATTATAAACTGATCAGTATTAAGTTTTGCAATAAATTTAGGTGTAGTTATGTTTTGCTTCAGAAAAAATAATTTTAAGCATTTAATCTATTAAGAAGGTAATACAGTACAGTTACTAGAACACTGAGCAAGTACCATCCATAAACATCTCGCCTATCTAGTACACTTAGATAAATTTAATAAACCTTAAAAAATACAACACAAAAATTGACATGATGTATTTTAATGTTTAATTGGAAAAAAACCTAGCCAGCTCTGCAAGGCTCTCTAATACAATAAAAAATGTGCTTTCCACATCATTCATGCTGTTTGTAGGAAGCTAGAGTTGGTGAAGGTAGATTATCAGGGAGAGAATCTGTGGTAAGCTTTGTTTCCTGTTGATATTCTGAAAAAAGTGCTGGAAGAAATAACAAAAGTATAATTGTGAAAATATGATGAAGTGCAAATATTCAGTCGTCAGTTTGGGATCACCTGGGAAGAACAGAAAGCCGTGGTATCATAGGAATGAGATTGGAAGCAGGAGAATTTCAAGTCTGAATCACCCAAGAAAGAAGTGTCTTGGATAAGTCCTCTTTTTATTGAATATGTATAAATATTTATATTTCCATATGCATGCATATACAACTATTCCTCTTGCATATATTATGAACATATGCAAATAGATATGATGCACATACACCCCATCAAGCATGGGAACTTTTTTGTTTTGTTCCACAGAAAAGACCAGAAAAAGCAGAAAGAAAAATTAAACTGCAACTGTATGTTAAATAATTTTTGTAATTTTATTTAAAAAAAAAAAATAATTAGCCACTGATTGTTGCCTTTGTTCCCATCCCACACAAGTATGACACTTCACACTTTTTAACTTCTACTGTAATTAGAAGTAATAAAAAATACTCCAGAAAACCTACCCAGATGAATTTGCAACTTCATGGTAACTCCAGAAT